>Ga0190304_1000733_pt1 | contig 15282 bp, 12 predicted proteins | sample 48700712_MG_FD_161670 | JGI IMG/M metagenome (GOLD analysis project Ga0190304, IMG submission 161670) | Hydrothermal vent sediment bacterial communities from Southern Trench, Guaymas Basin, Mexico - 4870-07-1--2_MG | ecosystem: Environmental > Aquatic > Marine > Hydrothermal vents > Sediment ... | reverse complement strand
ACCAATCTTACAGGCAATTATACCAAAACAGGGATAAATTTTACCCTTAAAAGTGCTAACTTAGAGCTTGCATCCCTTTCTCAGGCCATTTCTGATCTTAATCCCACATTTAAAAAGGATATTTTAAGCAAATTAACTCTTTATCCTCTAAAAGATTTTCAATTAACTGGGAAAATGGCAATAAGAGACATAAAGGTTGCCCTTGTTAAGGAAAAAGATAGATTTTTCCTTAATACATATAAGGCAAGGATAAATATGGTCAAACCTGTAAAAATAGCCATTTTTCCTGATATACCAAGGGTAAAGCCTGCCTACATTGGCCTTAAGGCCCCAGAAATAGCCTTTTTTAAGCAAAACAAGATACAATCAATAGAGGCAAAAGATGTAGAAATGGATGTATCTAATTTTATCTATTCTTTAAATAATAATAATAAACAGATTATTCTAAATGGTGTTACACTACTTCAAAACATCCAGGCAAACCTTTCAACAAAAGGGCTTTCAGTAACACTAGACTTTCAGAGTAGGCCTACAACCATTTTTTGGAATAAAAAGACACTCTCTGTTGTAAGGTTTAATGGCCACATTAACTATTGCCCAAAAAAGATAGAGATTACAAACCTGAACTGCGAAATAAACTCTCCCCCACATGGTTTTTTAAAGGCAAACCTCGACTTTGCCCTTCCATTTGATTTAAAAACAGCAAAAATAAACCTTATGGCCAAGCAGATTGAATTTTCTCCCATTTTTATCAAAGAGGCTAGCCTAAAAAAATCCATTAATCAAGAACTGATTGCCAATTATGACATAGAGCTTAAAGATTTAACTATAAAAGGTAAGAGTCGCTTAAACCAAGACAAGGAAAAAATAGTTATCATCTCCCCATTTATTGATATTCAACCAAAGGTAAAGACCACAAAAAACCCCTTAATTGCTTTTCTTTCTTCGCCTTCTTCTAGACCACCCAAACCGTTTGATTTTTCTGTAAGCAAAAAGGTAGCAAAGATAGCACAAAAATGGCATCTAGAATTTGACCAAATAACTTATGGGGAATTATCACCGCTGGAAGGTCTTAAAATAGATGCCTTGCTTGAAGAACCCCAAAATCACATTGCCTTTGTAGGACGTAGTTGTGGGGTATACTTAAATGGGGGGTGTGATTTTACAAGGGATGCCCTTTCCTGTTTTACCGAGGCAAAGTCCACTTCTTTAGTTATAGAGAACTTTTTGGGTTGTTTTGTGCATGAGGCACCAATATATGTTACAGGAAATACAAGTTTTCAATTTACCTTTATCAGTCAAGGAAAAACAGACCAGGAATTTATAAATGACTTAAATATAGAGGGAATTTTTAATATAGAGGCTGGAAAGATTATGAAACTCTCTAATCTGCATAAGTCATTGGGCTTTATTTTGGATATCTTATCCATAGTTCATTTAAATCCATCTAAACTTAAAGACACCCTCCCCTTTGATAGCTTTGTCTGTCAAATAAAAGGCACACCAAAGGAAATTGCATTTAAAAACCTGCGTTTTCTTTCTCCTGTTATCCATATTTATGGAGAGGGCAACCTCAAATTAGAAAAAGGTCCTATATTTTATCTTAAAGGTGAGGTAAAAAGGGGGATATTAAAAAAGGCTTTTTCCTTAAAAAAGGACTTAAAATAATAAACAAGGAGGGCATTATGGGAAGGAAGGTTATTTCTTTTTTGTTAATCCTTTTTTGTGCACAAATTGCATTGGCTGGGACCTATGAGGAAGAATTACAAGGGCTTTCTTTAAAGATTGCTAAAAATATAGAAAGAAGTGGCAAAAGGACTGTGGCAGTTGTTGATTTTACTGACCTTCAGGGAAATGTTACAGAGCTTGGAAGGTTTATTGCAGAAGAGCTATCAACAAATCTGGTGTCTTTAAAAAAGGGATTTAGGGTAATAGACAGGCTTCATCTAAAGAGCATCATTGCTGAGCACAAGCTCTCTGCCTCATGGTTCCTTGAGCCCAAAGCAGTTGAAAAGTTTGGAAAGATATCTGGTGTTGATGCCATTGTTACAGGCACAGTTACACCATTTGGAGATAGCGTAAGAGTCTCGGCAAAGGTAATTACCACTGATACTGCTGAGGTAATTGCAGCAGCTACAGGAAATATTGCTAAGACAAAGGCCATTGAGGAGCTTTTGGCAAGGGGAATAGAAACAACAGGGGTAGCACCTGCAAGACCCAAGATTTTAAAGGAGGCAATAAGAAAGGCTATGCTTGGTGATGTAGAATTAAGGCTTTTAAATGTAAAAAGGTCAGGTGGTGGGGTGACATTTTATATGGTTGCAACTAATAATGGTGGGAAGAAAGTAAGTTTGGAAATCTACCCTTACGGCTGCAATTTATATGATGACCTCGCAAATAAGTATAAAGCAGATAAGGCGTGTGTGGGCATGGATCGCTGTCGTTGGAATTACTCTAAGGATGCCATAATACCTGGCACTAACATAAAAGCGTCCATCTGTTTCAAAGATATCTCACCACAGGCCTCTAAAGGCACAGTAGAAATAAAGACAAACCTAGGTGAGGTAATTTTCCGCAATATAAGGCTAAAATAGGGAAAATTGCATATGCGAAATATTAAGGATAAAAAAACATTAAGCCTTACACAAGCTGAGAAACAGGCACTTAGTGAACTTCTTAGCTTTTTAAAAACCAAATGGTCACTTGCCAGGTTTATATTGTTTGGTTCTAAGGTAAGAGGCACATCTGATAAAGAATCGGATTTAGACTTGTTGGTTATACTTCCTTGTAAAGTAACAGAAGGAATAAGGCGTCAGATAATTTATAAAGTTTTTTGAAGTAAATCTAGCTCATGGAAGTAATATAAGCATACTTATAGTTTCAGCAGAAGAGTGGGAGAAAGGGGCTATTTCCGTGCTTCCTATTCATGCCTTTATTGAAGAAGAAGGAGTTTCTTTATGAGTCAGCAAGCAAATTTAAGGGAAGTCATCTATTATTGGCTTGAAAAATCAAAGGAATCTCTCAGCGCAGCCCAGGATGAAATGGAGGTAGGTCGTCTTTCTTTCTCAGTAAATCGCATTTACTACCAGAGGTGCACAACTTTTTCATGTTATCACACATCTAAGGGGACAGTACGGAAAAAATACTTATATACTGTCAGAATAATGCTAGTGGCCATGACTTTGCTTGTCTATGGATGTACTTTAACGGTTTCATCTAGACTTCCCATTTCTGAAACCTTTATTGCACGAAAAAGCGTGCCACTAAAAGTAGGCGTTAATCTTTTTGAAGTAAAAAAAGGTGGGCATTCATATCTGCTGGATTACAAACCGCAAGGATTCAAAACATGGAGCGAAGCCTTAACATTTCAATTCGCTAAGCATTTAAGGAATTCTGGTATATTTTCCAGCGTGAGCTATCCTGCAACTCCTGATGCCGACATTATGATTGAAGGGAAGCTTGTTACAGGTGAGACAAGGTCTACAGCACGATTTATTTTGGAATGCATAACTGCACCCTTCGGGGGAGCTCTTTTTTGGAGTTGGCATTTTGCAGCACAGCTTGAGGTGACTTTGACAGGAGAAGAATTTTCAAAGAGGTATACGGCTAGTGCTTCGATACAGAAAGATTTTTTCTCTCATCTTCTCATTGAAGAAGAAATAGAAAAACAACCAATCGCTAAATGTTTTGAGATTATTCTTGAGAAAATTAGGAATGACATTCCGATATATGCAGAGTTGGCAGAAGAGAAAACAATGGCTTACAAAGAAATTCCGAAATCTCCTGTTGCAAAACAGCAGAAGAAAAAGTTGGGAACAGAGATAGACAAACCACCTAACTGCAAATTTCGACGTCAAAATGCATGGGCCATTGTCATTGGCATAGAAGAGTACAGGGATTTGCCGAAAGCAGAATTTGCCCAAAACGATGCCCAAACTGTAAGAAAATATCTTATCAATACCATGGGCTTTCCTGAGGAGAATATAATCACCCTTTTAAATGAAAGAGCACTTAAAAGTGATTTAGAGAAATATTTTGAGAGTTGGCTTAAAAATAATGTTAGTAAGGATTCCACTCTTCTCATTTACTATGCAGGACACGGTGCCCCTGGTCTTAAGGGTAATAAAGCCTACCTGGTACCTTGGGATGGCGACCCAAACTATCCAGAAAAAACCTGCTATCCTTTAGATTCACTTTACGCCTCTTTAGATAAGCTTCTTGCAAAGGAGATAATTGTAGTCATAGATAGCTGCTTTTGTGGTGCAGGTGGGAGATCGGTTATGGCCAAAGGAACAAGGCCCGTGTATATCTCGGTAGAAAATCCCATGCTTGCCTCTGGAAACATTGTAGTTTTAACAGCGGCTACCGAGAATCAAATTGCTTCTTTTTATCCTGAGGCTAAACATGGACTTTTTACTTACTTTTTCCTAAAAGGTTTAAGAGGAGAAGCAGACTTAGATAGCGATGGGTGGATTGAGTTAAAAGAGCTTTTTGATTATATTAAACCTAAGGTTACAAAGATTGCTTGCAGGATGAATAGGGAGCAAACTCCCGTTATTTCACCTCCGGCAGAAACATTGGGCAAAATGGCAGAATTAAAACTTACTAAGAGCAAATAAATAAACAGCTTAGTCTATGCTTAGATACTATACATATTTAATTCTTATCTTCATCATCTTCTTTCAATCTCCTAATCTCTCCCAGTCAAAAGAGGTGTGGGTAGAGGCACAAGGAGAAGCAGCCATTGTAGGGATTACTGCCGAACAGGCTATGCTTTTGGCACTTCAGAGGGCAAGGGCAGCGGCGATTGAAAAGACAGCAGGAGTTAAAATATCCAGTGTCACCTTAGTTAAAGACGCCCGTCTCTCTGGGGAATTCATCAAGGCCTTTTCTAAGGGCTATATTATCCAGGAAAAATGTACTTGGGATAAGAGTGTATATCAAAAATCTCCCGACAAACCAGCTATCTTCACTTACAAAGTAAAACTGAAAGCCAAGGTAGTGATTCCTGAAAAAGATATAAAGCCAGGGTTTTTATTGGAAGCAAGATTGAATAGAACAGTCTTTAGGAACGGTGAAAAGGTTAAAATTTCTATCAGACCTACTCAGGATGCCTATATTGCCATCTTTAACTGGACTGCTGACGATAAGATAAGCCTTCTATTTCCCAATCAGTATCTTCTTAATAATCTCATTCAAGGGGGAACTTGGTTTACATTTCCTCCTGAAGGTAGCGGATTGGCTTTAAAAGTAGAAACTTTACCTAAACACAAACAAGACACAGAGGCCCTTTTTGTAGTGGCCCTTGATAAAGAGACAGGAACTTCCATTCCTTTCTGCAATATCTTTTCATCGGGCTCTCAGTTTAAAGTTGCAAATTTTTTCAGAAAGTATATTAAACTGCCAATAGAAAAGGCAATAGAAAAAATACTTATCTATGAAGTGAGGAAAGAAAGAAATGAGTGAAAAGACGTAAGGAGTAAGGGGTTGCTTCACCCTTTACGCCTCACGCTTCACACCTTACTCATATGAAATCTTGCCTATATGCCCTATTTCTGCTAATCTTAATTTGATATCAAAAGGGAGAGCAAGAAAAGAGCTCAGGTCTTGAATTGTGAATTTTGCTCTTGTTTCTTTATTTGATAAGTCGTAAAGTGTTAAAAAACCGCACCTCACGCTTTACGCCTTACACTTTACGCTTCACTTAGCGGTCTGGCCATAAAACCAAATACTAAAATAATGCAAAAATCAACCCATGGCCATTAGGGGAAGCTTTACAAAAAGTAAATTATCTACTACCTTTAAGATTAAACTTGAAGCAGTGTAAAAGACAATAAGGCCAGGGGGATTTATGAGAAAATGGCTACTTATCTTGTTTTTTCTCGTTCTACCTGCACTTCTCCATGCCAGCATGATCAATGAGTGGTGGCTGTGGGAGGAGGAAAAGACAGGGCAGGTCTGGAAAGACCCTTACCTTGGCATGGAATTTGTTTGGGTGCCCGGTGGGTGTTATGAAATGGGTCAAAGTGATGAAGATAAAAAATGGTTAATAAGGCGAGTAGGAAAAAGTAAATACAATAAGTATTTTGCAAACGAAAAACCGGTGCATGAGGTATGCGTGGATGGGTTCTGGATGGGGAGGTATGAGGTGACGGTAAAACAATGGAAATCGTTTGTAAGGGAGACAGGATATGAAGGAGATGGAAGCAATTATTGGGGTTGTGATGGAATGGCAGACCCTAAAGGATTCAGTCAGAATAGTAATCATCCTGTGGTCTGCGTCTCCTGGCACGATGCCCAGGCCTTTGCTAAATGGCTCTCCAAAAAGACAGGCTATAAATTTCGCCTGCCTACTGAGGCCGAGTGGGAGTATGCCTGTAGAAATGGTGGAAAAGAAATAAAATATGGTACAAGTACAGGTGATTTATCACATGACTTGGCCAATTATGATGGTGCTGGTGGCAGAGATAAATGGAAATATACTGCTCCAGTAGGCAGTTTTCCACCAAATGAACTAGGCCTTTATGATATGTCTGGTAATGTCTGGGAATGGTGTGAGGATGTATATAGCAGTGATGCTTATAAACATCATAATAGGAACAACCCTATATATACAGGCAGGGGCTCCTCCCGCGTGACTCGTGGCGGTAGTTGGTCCAACAAGCCGTGGTACTTGCGGTGTGCCGGTCGCGGCTACACCTCGCCGGTGTTCGGGGGCTTCAATCCCGGTTTCCGCCTCCTCCTTCAGAAGTGATTAGTTTTTGGATTTTTATCTCAATATTATTGGTTTTAAGTAAAATCCCTTGAATCTTGCTTGCCATTTTCCATGTCCAATTGTAGGGTCAAGGTTTATTGTTGCCATCTAAAACAAAATCGTCTAAAATGAGCAAAATTGTTATGGGAGGCAAGGATGAAGAAGGTATTTTTATTTTCGTTATTCCTTTTTCTTCTTACCCCGACTGTCCTCGCCTCTGATTGTGATCTTGCCAGAAGTATCGGGAAGAAGGCTATAAAACTCTTTCAAACCAACAAGGAAAAGGGATTGATTGGGCTGATTAAGGCATATGAACTGTGTCCTGAGGATGAAAGGATGGTGTTTAATCTAGGGTTGGCCTATTATCGCTATGGGGCAAAGGATAAGGCATTAGAGACCTGGGCAAAGGGATATAAAAAATTTCCCACCTCTTTAAAAATCTGTATAAATTATGCATATAGCTTGCTTGAATTTGGGAAATATGAAAAGGCTTTAGAGGTAACAAATGCCTGCCTTAAACAGCATAAAAGAGAAAAACACCTCATAGATACAAAGGCGAAAGCATTATTCTATTTAGGGAAATACGAAGATGCTTATGCCTTTCTCGCTTTTTTGTCTGGATTTGATACCTTAAAGAAAAAGGCAGCAGGATACATGGTAGAAGAAGCATGGGAGGTCTTTAGGCAAGGAGAAAGAGAAGATGCAACTAAAAAGATAGTTGCTCTGGCAAAGAAATATCCAGGTGAATCCTCATTTGCAGAAACAAAGGATAAAATGCTTTTGGCACTTATTGATGAAACGGTCATTCCCCTGCCCAAACCACTTCCACATCAAACACAAACCGCAGTAGTAGTTACCCCATCCAGCACAACCGAGTTGCTGGATAGCCTGATCAAACCCACAAAGGTAAAAAAGAAAGACCGTGCTTATGCAGTCATTGTGGGCATCTCTAAATACAAACACTTTTCTGGCCCACATTATGCCAGAAGGGATGCAGAAAACTTTTTTAAGGTCTTAGTAAAGAGAGGTATGCTTAAAAATGATGTTGTTCATGTTAAGCTTCGTCTTAATAAAAGGGCCACTTATGGCAATCTGTGGAATGATATAGAATGGCTCTGTGAAAAGGGTAAACTCTATGATGATGCCAGTATTATCTTTTACTTTTCTGGCCACGGCTCACCTCTACTAGCAAGGGATGAGAAGACTATAAAAGATGGCCTGCTTATTCCCTATGAGGTGGCCCTAAATGCCATAAGTCCAAGAACTACCTTGCCTGTCTCAGAGATAAGAAATAAGTTTGAGTCTTTAAGGGCAAAGGATGTATTAGTTATTATAGATGCATGCTTTACTGGAACAGGTAAGTCAAAGACATCAAAAAAGCTAATCAAGCCCGTGGTAGACCTAGCAGTCTGGAAAAGTCAAAAGTTGTTTATTTCTGCTGCTTCTCCTGACAGAGCAGCCCAAGAATATGAGACAGGTAAACAAGGGGCATTTACCTATTTCTTCTTAAAGGCCCTATTAGGGCAAGGGGATAGAGACAAAGATGGCTGGGTAGATACCTTTGAGGCATTTAGTTATGCAAGAGAAATGCTAGAGCGCCTTGATTTAAGGCAAAATCCACTTATGACACCACGCAATGTGCGGATAAAGCTCACAAAGGTAAGGTAGAGAATAAAATTTGAGGAGGGAAATATGCTGACGGAGCAGGACAAACTTGTTTTAAAAGACATTATTTCCGAATGCATTCAAGAGACGTTAAAAGAGTTTTTGGAGATAGAATTTATGAAACTAAGGGCTTCTTTGTTGCCTTATATTTCAAAGAGAGAACAGGAAGAGATTGAGTCATTATATGGAGCTCCTGTGGAGGAAATAGACGAAACCGAGAAAGTAGAAATTGAGTTATGAAGTGGACTATTGACTTTGGCAGAAATGCCTCAAGATTCTTGAGAAAATCTAAAGACCTTTCAAAGACAAAGATTATACAATTGATCTTAGAAGTGCTTCACAAATTTAAAGGAAGAGAAATCAACGTAGATGTGAGGAAAATGGCCGGAGCATGGAAAGGTTTTTACAGGATTAAAAAAGGCAAAACAAGGGTGATTATTAAAATAGATTTTGACAAAAAGTGGGTCTATGTGGATAAAATAGATTTTAGGGGAAAGGTTTACAAAAAATAAATTTATCTACTACCTTTAAGATTAAACTTGAAGTAGTGTAAAAGAGAATAAGGCCAGGGGGATTTATGAGAAAATGGCTGTTTATCTTGCTTTTTCTTATTTTACCTGTTCTTTCTTATGCAAGCATGATCAATGAGTGGTGGCTGTGGGAGGAGGAGACAGATATAACACAGGCTAGCCGTGCTGAAATTATCATAAAGGACCCTGCATTTGGAGCCCTAAAAAAGACCCCAGTGAAGTTTTCCCATAAGAAACATGCTGATCCTGAAGGGTATAACATTGCCTGCACAGACTGCCACCATGATTATGTCAAAGGGAAAAATGTTTGGACAAAGGATAAGCCAGTAAAGAAATGCTCTGCGTGTCATAAGGTAAATGCAGCGGAGAAGAATGCCCTGAGTTACTGTAAAAAAGCCTATCCTGCAGGTAAAGCTCCTGGACTTAAATGTGCTTATCACCTGAATTGCATAGGATGTCACAAAGCGATGAAGAAACAAGGTAAAAAAGCACCTACTGCCTGTATAAAGTGTCACCGTAGAAATCAATGGTCGCTCTACTGAAGATTTAAATGACTACCAAGAGGCAATCACCGACACGTTGTCCTCTTTTGCTATTAAAAAAAGAGGTGGTCCTGTAGAGCAGTTTCTTCTGGAAAAGCCGTGGTAGGATGGTACCAAAGCAGGAGAAACTGACCAAACTGAACCCACATTACTTAGAGTCCTTAAACCTACTTCTATTGGTAAAAGTTGAACAGAAGAAAATAACAAAGAAGAAAGCTAATCTTGAGGAAATATTTAGTATCTGGAAGAGTTACCGAATTAGAGAGAAATTCTTGCTATCTCTGAAAAACTAAGATATAAGTAGAAAATCATGAAGAGATTTTTAACCTTGTTTTTTATCTTTTTTTCTCTTGTCCTCCCTGTATTTGCAGCTAGTTTTGAAGGAGAAATTGCGAAAGTGGCAAAAGACCTGGTAAAACAGTGCCCTGCCCTAAGAGGCAAGAGTATTGCTGTGCCGCTTTTTCCAGACGAAGAGGGAGAGTATACCTGTTTGGGCAAATTTTTGGCAGAGATTTTGACGAACAAATGTACGGGCCTGGGCAAAAGATATCACTTTCAAGTAAAAGAGAGGCCACAGATAAGGCAACTAGAGCTGGACTTAGACCTAACCCACCCTGAACATGACATTGATAGATTCTTTACCAACTTACAAACAGATTTTATCTTGATAGGTAGTTATCTATTTCCTGATAATGGGAAAATCAAAATTATTACCCGCATCCTGACAAAAGATGGCAAAGTATGCGCAGGTGTAACAAAGACATTTAAAATTCCCAAGAGAATAAAAGCACTCTCTGAGAGATTACTTTTTTCTTCCTTTTCTGAAAAAATCATTGCCTTAGGTGAAGGAAAGAGAGAAAATAGGCTTAAAATCTATAAGGTCTTAAAAAATGGCAAAAAATTAATTTTATCTGCCCTTAAGCCCTATGTATATATCGGCGAAAGGGTTATTTTAGAAATAGAAATGCCTTTTTCTGGTTATGTCTATCTCTTAAACTTTAATGCCAGGGAGGCAGTTATTTTATATCCATTGGTAGGTATTCCTCCAAAGTTTTTTTCACCTGGTAGATACCGGTTTCCTGATGTTGTCTTTCCGCTTATAAAGGAGTTTAAGGTTGAACCCCCACCTGGTAGGGCGGTGTTTGAGGCCATTTTTGTTAGAGAAAAAGCTAATCTCCTAGGAGGATTTAGGGCAAGTGGCCCTTTTTATGGGCTTACTGCCAAAGAATGTCATGATTTACACAAAAAACTCCTTGCCTTACCAAAAGAGGCAGTTTATATAGAGACATTTGAGCTATTCATTAAAAAAGATAGAGAGGATAAGTGAGGGGCCATTTTGTAAAAGGATATATTTTTTGTTTAATTTGCATCTTCTGCCTTTTGCCCATCACCCTATGGGCTGAGGATGATGCCCTTTCTTCAGAGAGGCTTGCGCAGTGGAATATAAACTATGCCAGTTACTTGATAGATGTGGGTAAATACTTAGAGGCACTTGATGCCTATAATACCGCCTATGAGGTAACAGTCTATAGAAAGACAAAGTTAAAGGCCCTTTTGTATAAGGCCAATCTACTTTCTACCTTTTTAGATGCAGAGAAGGAGGCATTAGAGATTTATGACCAGGTTATTAAAGAATACCCTGAAGGAGAAGAGATTGCCTTATATCGTAAAGGCCTGCTTCTTTTTGATATGGGAAGATTTGAGGAGGCAACCAAGGTCTTAGAGGTCTATGTTAAAAAATACCCTAAAGGCCGTTTTATATTTCAGGTAGAGGTGTTATTAGAGAAGGCAAAAAAGGCTATTGTAAAACCTGTACCAAAGGTCAAAAGACCAAAAGTCAGGGTGTTACTCCATCGGAGGGTGAAAAAAGTAGCAATAGAAGGTAAAGGTCTCCTTATTGATGGAAACCCAATCCCCAAAAATGCTATTTCTTGCTATTTTAAAAATGGTAAAATCTATATAAATGGGTCTGAATTTTCATCCCCTGTTACTATTTCGGCAAAATCTCCCTTAAAGGTGATTTCTGGAAGGAACAAAAAAACAGTGAGGGGAAGAATTTCTCTAAAGGTTAAAGATAACAACCTGATGGTAACAAATATTATTGATATAGAGGACTATTTACTCTCTGTTGTGCCCTCTGAATCCTATGCCTCATGGCCCCTTGAGACCCTAAAAGCACAGGCCGTGGCTGCACGGACATACGCCATCTATCAAGCATTACATCGGAAAAACTGGGAATATGATTTGGTAGATAATGAGGGGGATCAGGCCTATAGGGGAGTAGAAAGGGAAGACCCTAGAAGCACTAAGGCGGTAATTGAGACAGAGGGGCTGGTCCTCATAGAGGAAAAGCGGCCAATTCTGGCCATGTACACTGCAAACAGTGGTGGATATACTGCCTCTGCTGGGAGTATATTTAAACTGTATAAGTCATACCTTATTGCCCATCCAGACCCAGCCAGCCTTAAAGGAAAGATGTCACACTGGAAAAGGGCATATACCGTAAAACAGGTAGAAAGGGCCCTGCGGGGCATTGGCCTAAAAATAAGGGGACTGCAGGACATCCTTCCAGCAGAAAAGGGTCCCTCTGGGAGGATTATAAAGGTAAGGATTGTAGCCAAGCGAGGAGGTGGCGTCTTTCGCACTCGTACCACCTTACGCCGTGCATTGAAACTGCCAGAAATCCTCTTTTCAATCCATAAATCAAGAGATAAATTTGTCTTTGAAGGCCGTGGTTGGGGACATGGAGTGGGCTATTCCCAGTGGGGGGCAGAAGAGTTGGGCAAGGCAGGCAAATCTTTTGCCGAGATTCTTAGCTTTTATTACCCTAATACAAGATTAAAAAAATTGTGGTAAAATAAAATTGAGGTTTTTGAGATGAAAAGAATGAATTTTCTTATATTTTCATTGATTATAGCCTTAGTTCTCAATACCTCTTGTCTCCATGCAAGTAAGAGAAAAACCAAAAAGGTCGATAAAATATATTACATTGCTGAAAAGGACTTGCCAAGGAGGGTGGCCATCCTATCACCCTTTTTTGCCAAGAAGGTCTCACCCCCACCGTTTGCAAGTGGGCTTATTAGGGGTGTTATCCAAAACTATCTTGTAGGTAAAGGTTTTTTTACCCTGCCACTTGCTACTGTAGATGCAAAGGTAGGAAAGGGCCTTTCCCTTAAAACATTTTCTCCTGCGGCGGTGTTTAAAAAATTGCCAGATGCCGATGGCCTTGTGACAATCACCGTATATCAGCTTTCTCGTTTCAATATCCTCTTGGCCCAATACTATAAGATAGACGCTGAATTATGCCTTTACAATAGGGCCAAAAAACTTGGCTGCTGGCGGGAGAAGGCAAGGAGGAGAAAGGTTTCTATTGCAGCCGACCCATTGGGTGCTATTGCGGCTGTGGTCTCTTCAGCGGTGACAGATACAGGCGATATCCACATTAAAAATGCAGTATTTGAGTGGGCATTTAAGGTAAGCAGCCTGATGCCTGGTTTTTCGGAGGCAACAAAGAAGCCAAAAATCTTAAGGTTAGTGACAAACATCGCCCCTACCCCATTTAAGTTGGGTGATAGGATTATGGTGGGGCTTGAAGGGGATGCGGGGCTGAATGCAAGCTTTGATCTAGGTGAGTTCAAAAAGGGAATAGGTATGACAGAGGCAGAACCAGGGATTTATAAAGGGATGTATGTTGTCCAGGAAGGAGATAGGCTTAAAAATGGTATATTGGTGGCCCATCTCAGAAGGCCAGATGGTCAGACCAGGGATTGGATAGAGACCTCTCCCCTTATCACCATAGACGGTTGTCCACCTGAGATGGCACAGAGCCTTTCTCCACAGGTTGAGAAAGATGCTATAAAACTTGGTTGGCACACTGAGGATATAGAGACTGTAGGATTTCTTATCCTCCGCAGTGAAAGTCCTTTATCAGGGTATAAGGAAATTGCCCAGGTAAGTGAATTCTCCTATGAAGACAAAGCAGTTGAACCTGGGAAGACCTATTTTTACCGTGTGATTGCCTTAGATGAGGTTGGCAATAGGTCCAAACCCGCTCAATGTGGTCCTGTTGCCTTGCCTGTGCTTACAGAGCAGACCCTGCCTGAGACCCTTATTGGCACATTCTCTGCTGGCCGTTATCTGCTTGCAAAGACTACAAAAGTCCCAATTGGCACAAAGGCACAGATTGGCCCTTCTGTAAATGTTATGTGTGGAAAAGAGGCAAAAATTATGGTTGAAGGTGAGCTAGATATCAAAAATGCTATCTTTAATCCCAAAAAGGATAGTTGGGTGGGCATTGAGGTCATGCCTTCTGGAAGGCTCCTTTTGCAAGGAACCACTATAAATGGAGCAAAAAAGATTATAATTAAGGGAGGTGCCTCCTTTGAGAAATTGACCCTTAAGGGTGGGAAGGTTGGACTGCTTATAGCTACCCCACAGGGGGTGGAGGTAAAGGACAGCATGTTTACTGGACTTGATAAAGCAATTAGACTTGAAGATGGAAAAATTTCTATTACAGGCTCTCGCTTTGAGGAAAATGAATTGGCCATAGAAATTTTAAATGGCCAGGCCATTATCTCAGAAAACAACTTCTGGAAAAATAAATTAAATGTAAAAAGTGATGTTCCTTTAATCTTAAAAAAGAACTATATGGGAAGCACAGAGCCAGGGGCCTTTTTAATAGAGGGAAAGGTAGAGGTAAAGAGTATATTGACATCCCCATATCCCCAGGGAGAGGAGCAGATTATAGAGCCTGAGAAACTTAAAAAACAGGCAGAAAAATTAAGAAATTATGGAATTGCTGCAATAAATAAGGGAGAATACGGAAAGGCATATGAGCTTCTAGGAAAGGCTTTAAAGACCTGGCCTGAAAAGGAGACCTATATCTATTTTATTTATACCCTTTCGGCCCTTGGAGAGGATGCTAAGCTAAAGCAGATTGTTAAAGAGGCATTGCAAAAATACCCCTATGAGATAAGGATATACCAAATTTCTGTGCGTTATTATTTACAGACAGGCCAAAGAGATGAGGCAAAAAGGCTATTGCAAAGGGGACTAAAATTAAATCCCCATAACCCTACCCTAGAGGCCATGTTGCCATTGGTGGAGATGAAAGAAGAGGAGAGGAAAGAGAATGATTAGCACTATGAAGCCATTCGCCTTTTGGCTTGTGACGAAGAAGGTGTTACTTTCAATCCCTATTATGGGCAGTGGCAAAGCTCATGGGGAAACAGCCAGGCATTGGGGTACAGATAGGCCTGGCCTGGAAAGAACGAGCAGTCTTAGTATTTATTTGCAGTTCAAGGAAATAGTCCTGCTTATAAAGCCGGAATGAGACCTGGCGATGTAATCCTTAAGATTAAGGATTAGTACGTTCACTCCGTGGATGATGTGATTCAAATTATCTCTAATATGAAAGTTGGCGAAACAATGCCAATATTAATTTCCAGACATGGGAAACATCTAACCCTTCATGTGCGGAAAGGATACACATCTTTTCCTTCAGTTTTGCTCCCTCGTATTGAACCATGAAGGTGTGGCATCTTATTGACTTAAGATATTTATAGAAGGAGATGATACGATAATTGCTCAATGACAGTTGGTGAAAGCTCCGGATTATCAGTAAAATAAGCTAATAGTCTGGAGTAGACAGGTTATTAGGTTGTGTGTTTTTCATGAGGCTTAATTGACCTCGAGAAGGAGATTAATCAAGCCTATAACCGAACAGTCACCATAGGGCTTAAGTGACCCTGGATAGGAGGATGGTGTTCACCGACTTAAATTCTACTCTCAA
>Ga0190304_1000730_pt1 | contig 15350 bp, 17 predicted proteins | sample 48700712_MG_FD_161670 | JGI IMG/M metagenome (GOLD analysis project Ga0190304, IMG submission 161670) | Hydrothermal vent sediment bacterial communities from Southern Trench, Guaymas Basin, Mexico - 4870-07-1--2_MG | ecosystem: Environmental > Aquatic > Marine > Hydrothermal vents > Sediment ... | reverse complement strand
GAAGAGATCTGAGGAGGGCTTGCAGTGGAAAGAATCATGGGTACATCAATGTCTCTGTTTGGCCTTTGTAAGCGTTCCAAGTCTTTTTGCCCTTGCTATCTTCATAACTTGAGGGAAGCGCAACCTCGCGCGCCTCCAGCCTTTAAATTTTTTAGGTTACCTTGTGAAAATTGTGACAACATAACTATGAGGAGGACAGCATGAAAAGAAACTGCAAACTCCCACCTACGAAGTGGGAGTAAGGCAGATTACCAAATTCAAGACGCGACCACTTTGTCTTGGAAGAATTTTTTGTGCTACAGGACACCTGATGAGGTGTACTATGGCAAAGAATGCGAGGGGGTTGTAGCGTGAACGAAATTTTTGGTATTTTGTTGTCCAAAAATCGGGGAGCACTTCACATGGCATGGGAGGTGGAGCGTGGCAAGAGGGGAAAAGCTGGAGGCTTTTTTCAACCCTGCCTATGTAGCCCTCGTCGGGGTACCTAGATCCACGGGAAGCTACATTATCGGGAAGCGTGGTCTTCATTCACAGAATCAACGACTACACGGACTCTCACGATCGAGATATTAATGAGATCGTTGTGGAGAAGTACACGGAGAGATCCATTCACTTTTTGCTGAAGGTGATGGGTAGCGAAAGGTCTTTGAAGGGAGTTGGGAAGTTATGAACGAGGGTAGGTCCCTTGCCAAAAGGGTGGAGGAGTACACCTACCATAGAGATAGGCTGAGAGCGCTCCTAGGAATTGAGGTTGTTGATGTAGCACCTGGGTATGCCCAGGTGACCTTAACCGTGGATGAAAAGCACCTGAACGCAGCAGGGGTCTGTCACGGCGGAGTGATTTTTTCCCTCTGTGATTTCGCTTTTGCCGTAGCAGGTAACAGCCATGGCAGGCTGGGTTTTGCCATAGAGGTGAGTATAAGCTTTTTCAGGGAGGCCAATTTGGGTGACCAACTGGTGGCAGAGGCCAGGGAGGTTCACATGGGCAAGAGGATAGGACTCTTCACCATGGAAGTGGCCAACCAGAGAGGAGAAAAGATCGCCCTGGCCAATGGTGTGAGCTACCACTTCGATGAGCCCTTTCCTCCGGAAGACCCCTAGGTATCTTGAGGGTTTTGCCCTATGTGCTTGTCTGCCAGTAGTTTGCCTCCGCGGGCCACGTTCTCGTCTGGATTCTCGTGAATGATCACGATAATTCGCTCGGCAGGCCATTCATAAGTCTTGCTGATCACTTCCGTGATGGCCGAAACCAGTGCGCGCTTTTTCTTGATGTTCAAAGGAGGTCCATCAATGATCACCGTAGGCATCATTCACCTCCAGTCTATATATAGGGAGGTAATTATACGGCCCTGTCTCCACCACCTTTACATTTCTGAATCCATGAGACTTAACCATGTCCGAGAGTTGGTTGGCTTCAATGAGGATATGGAGTGGTGACCCAGTACCTGGGACTTTTTTGAACTCGGTAACGGCTGGTTCGCCTTTTGGCTCAAGTACTCTGGTGATTTCCCGCAGTGCTTCTTTATTCTTTTTTGAAAGGATAAGCTCGTGGAGCGCGTTGGCCACGAGACACACATCCACCGTGTCCATTTTCAGGGGGATGCCTCTACCTATGTCGGCCAATATTGGGGAGATGCGGGAGATGTCTCTGGCTTTCATGCTCTCCTGTAGGTTGCGGAGGCCCTCTTCCCACAAATCCACGGCAATGACCATAGCCTCCTGGGAGAGATGTTGGAGGACTTCCAGAGAGTATTTGCCAGGGCCGCATCCCAGGTCTAGGAAGATTCTGGTCCGGGATAGGTCCAGTTCTGTGAATAGACTGGGGGCATCTATTGTACCCAGGCTCTCTTTGCCTGCTCCTGGGGGTTTCTGTTTCATTTCGTCTTCTCCTCTATGAGAGGTTCCATGTGGCTCCATCCCCCTCCCAGGGCTTTGTAGATGCGGATCAGGCTGGAGGCCACGGCTCCTTCGCTCTCGGCCAGTTGGTCCTGGTAGGACTGGAGGGCCCGCTCTGCGTCCATGACATCAGTGAAGTCCACCAGGCCCGCCCGGTACCTGTCCCAGGCTATGCTGTAAGCAGCCCTGGCCGCTTGGGTGGCTTCTTTGAGGGATTCCAGCCTCTGCTGTTCCTTGGCATAGGCCACCAGGGCGTCTTCCACCTCCTCCAGGGCCTTGAGGACGGTTTGACGGTAGCTCATGAGGACCTGTTTCTCCCGGGCTTCCTGGGCCTTCACCTGCTCCCTGAGTGCCCCAGCGTGGAAGATCTGCCAGAATATGTGGAGTCCGAAGCCCGATGTGCGGCTCACCCATTCCCACAGGTGTCCACTGGACACCGATTCCAGCCCTATGGTTCCAGACAGGTCGAGTTTTGGATAGAGCTCGGCCTTTGCCACTCCGATGTTGGCCGTGGCTGCTGCCAGTTCCCTTTCGGCCCTGCGGACATCGGGTCTCTGGCGCAGGGTGTCGGCGGGAATGCCTACGGCCACCTTCAATGGGGGAGTGGGAATGGGCTTGACCCTGGCCAGCTCTCTGTGGAGGGATCCAGGGGTCTCTCCCAGGAGTACGGCCAGGCGGTTCATGGCCTTTTCCAGGGCCTTTTCCAGGCCGGGTATCTGGGATCTGGTGTTCTCCATGACGTACCGGGACTGCTGGACGGCCAGCTCGTCAATGAGCCCCGCCCGGTAGCGGGAGAGGTTGAGCTGGTAGATGCGTTCCTGGGCTTTCAGGTTGGCCTTGGCTGCGGCAAGACGGGCCTGGTATGTGCGAATGTCCACATAGTTGATGGCTACCTCAGCGGTGAGGCTCACTAGCACGTCTCGGAGGTCCTCCTGTGTGGCCTCCAGCTGGGCCTGGGCCGCTTCCACGGAGCGTCTGGTGCCGCCGAAGATATCCAGCTCCCACGTGGAATCCAACCCCACCTGATACAGCTTGCTTTCCTCGCCCCTCCTCTTGGCCCCGGGAGACTTTTTCTCAGTGCTATAGGCACTGGAGCGAAGCTCCTGGGCCGAGGCCCTGGCATCCAGATAGGGGAAGAACCTGGACTTTTCCATGCCCCTCATGGCCCGTGCTTCCCTCACCCGGTATATGGCCTTTTTCAAGTCCAGGTTGCCTTTTACGGCCCTTTCTTCCAGGCTGGTGAGGAGAGGGTCTCCCAGGGTGGTCCACCACCGGGCTAGGGTCTGGATGTCTGGTTTCTCCGAGGTGAGTCCCCCATGCATGGGTGAGTGCCACTTGGCGGGTGGGTGGGTGTCCGGAGGCCGATAATCGGGACCAACGGTGCATCCTGACAGGATGAGGACCAGGATGGCCACGAGTATGGTCCGGCTAATCCCCTTCATTGTCCCTTTTCCTTTTGGTTCTGGGAATGGTCCATTTCCTCTCTCCCAGGGACTGGAGGACATAATAGAGCCCTGGCACCAGGAGGATGCCCAGGGTGGTGGCCACCAACATCCCTGAGAATACCGTGGTGCCTATGTGTCTCCTGCTCATGGCCCCGGCCCCTGTGGCTATGACCAGGGGGGCCACTCCCAGAATGAAGGTGAAGGCCGTCATGAGAACGGGGCGGAATCTGGTCCTGGCCCCTTCCAGGGCCGCTTCCTCTATGGAAAGGCCTTCTCTGTGCCTGTCCCGGGAGAATTCTACCATGAGGATGGCGTTCTTGCTGGCCAGACCCACCAGCATGACCAGGCCTATCTGGGCGTATATGCTGAAACTCAGCCCGGTGACCCATAGTCCCAGAAGGGCACCCAGGGCCGCCACGGGGATGTAGAGGATGATGGGCAGGGGGAGGATCCAGCTTTCATACTGGCCCACCAGGAAGAGATAGGCGAAGACCAGGGCCAGAATAAAGAGGACCTGAACCTGGCCCCTGCTCTTTTTCTGCTGGAAGGAGGAAGAAGACCACTCGTAGCCGAACCCACTGGGAAGGACCCTGGCCGCCAGTTTTTCCATGATGGCCATGGCCTCTCCCGAGCTGTGGCCAGGGGCCGCCTGGCCGTTGATCTGGACGCTGGGAAACTGGTTGTACCTGTGGACCACCTTGGGTCCCATGACCGTGGAGATTGAGGCCACGCTGGAGAGGAGCACCATTTTCCCATGGTTGTTACGTACGTAGAGGTGGCGGATGTCCGACAAATCGTTTCTGAAGGGGGCCTGGGCCTGGACCTTCACCTGGTAGGTTCTCTGGAAGAGATTGAAATCGTTGACATAGGCTGAGCCCAGGTAGGCCTGGAGGGTGGAGAACACCCTGCTCACGGGCACGCCAAAATACTCGGCCTTGGTTCTGTCAAGATTCACGTAGAATTGGGGTGTGTCTGCCCGGAAGGTGGTGAAGACCCGGGTGAGGCGGGGGTCCCGGTTGGCGGCCACCACCAGGGCCCGGGCGGCAGCCGCCAGCTCCCGGGGGCTTTGGCCTTCTCGGGCTTCCAGGCGGAAGTCGAAGCCTCCTGTAGTGCCCAGGCCCAGAATGGCTGGGGGGGAGAAGGCAAAGGCGTTTACATAAGGCAGGGCCATGAGTTTTATCTGGGTCTTCCTAACCAGGGCCTGGAGGTGGAGGTCGGGTCTCTTGCGCTGGTCCCAGTCCTTGAGGTTGGCTAGACCAAAACCCACATTGGGGGCGATACCGCTGAAGATGCTGTAACCGCTTACGGTGATAACATCTTCTACCCCCTCCATCTTCTTCATCTCTGCACCGATCTTTTTTAAGACCTCCATGGTCCGGGCCTGGGAGGCCCCTTCGGGGAGCTGGAAGTCTATGAAGAAATAGCCTTGATCTTCCAAGGGTAGGAAGCTTCTGGGGATACTTCTAAAGAGAAAGAAGGAACTTCCCACCACCAAAAGAAACATTACTCCCAGGATTATGAGCTTCCTCAAGAGCCATCCTGCCACCGCCACGTATCCCCTGCGAGAGAGGCTAAGAAACTTGTTGAACAAGGCAAAGGGCCCCTTTTGGTGGAGGTGGATCTCCGAGGTGAAGAGCGTCGCACACAGGGCAGGACTCAGGGTGAGGGCGCAAATGGCAGAGATGATGACGGAGACGCAGATGGTGACGGCGAACTGCCTGTACAGCTGGCCGCTGATGCCGGGCACAAAGGCTATAGGCATGAAGACGGCTAAAAGAACCAGGGTGGTGGCCACAATTGGCCCCGTCACCTGCTCCATGCTTTTTATGGTGGCCTCCCTGGCTTGAAGGCCCTCTTCTTCCATGAGGCGGTGGACATTTTCCACCACCACTATGGCGTCATCCACCACCAGACCTATGGCCAGGACCAGGGCAAAAAGGGATATGGTATTGGCGCTCATGCCCATGGCCAGAAGGACGGCGAAGGTGCCAATGATGGATACGGGAACAGCGGCGCTGGGAATAAGAGTCGCCCGCCAGTTCTGGAGAAAGACATAGATGACAAGAATCACCAAAAAGGCGGTTAGGAAGAGGGTGAGGATTATCTCATGGATGGAGGCCCGGATATACCTGGTGGAGTCCATGATGATCTTGTAGTCCACATCCCGGGGAAAGTGTTTGGAGAGGCGCTTGAGCTCCTCTCTCACCTCTTTCATGGCGTCCATAGCGTTTGCTCCCGTGGCCCTGTACAGGGCCATACCAATGCTAGGCCTGCCATTGAGAAAGGAGCTGGTTATATAGCTTTCTCCTTCCAATTTTACCCGGGCCACATCTCCCACACGCACCACTCCCCCTGAAGCGTTGGTGCGGATCACTATTCTCTTGAATTCGTCTGCGCTCTTGAGCCTTCCCTTGGTCCTTAGTGTGATCTGGAGCTGCTGCTCCTTTCCTATGGGTTCTGCTCCCAAGGAGCCCAGTGCCGCTTGGATGTTCTGACTTCTGATGGCGGCTATTACGTCTTGGGGAGTGAGGTTCATGGCTGTGAGTCGGCGAGGGTCCAACCAGATCCTCATGCTGTAGCGCCTTTCTCCATAGATGTAGGCATCGCTGATGCCCTTGAGGCGCACTAGGTCGTCCTTGACGTACCGGTCTATGTAGTTGCTCAGGTAGATCTTGGATCTGGTGCCTTTGGGGGAGTAAAATACCAAAACCGCTAGCATGTTGAGGGACCGCTTTCTGATGTCCAGGCCCTGGGCCACCACCTCGTCTGGTAGTCTGGGCAGGGCCAGCTGGACCCGGTTCTGAACGTTCACCTGGTCTATGTCAGGGTCTGTACCCACGGCAAAGGTGATGGTGAGCATGTATGATCCGTCATTGGAAGAAGTGGATTCCATATAGAGCATGTTGTCTACTCCATTCATTTCCTTTTCTATGGGAGCTGCCACGGTTTTGGCCACTGTCTCCGCGTCGGCCCCTGGATAGTAGGCCCTCACCCTCACCTGGGGAGGCAATATGCTGGGAAACTTGGCCACGGGGATCCTGGTAAGGGAAATTAGCCCAGCCAGAGTGATGATGATGGATATGACCATGGCCAGGCGGGGCCTGTCTATGAATATCCTGGAAAACATGGACTATCCTTCTTTACCCTGGAGAATGGCTTTCACCACCTGACCTGGGTGGACCTTTTGGATTCCCTCAACGATGACCAGGCTTCCAGGATGGAGTCCTGACTCCACCACCCATCGGGTGCCCACCTGGGGTCCCAGTTTCACCCTCACCTGCTTGACCCGGTGCTCTTTGTCCACCACCAGTAAGTAGTGGCCCTTGAGGTCCGTGAGGACGGCCCTCTGGGGTACTGTCACTATTTTCCTGGCCTTCTCCCGGCTCACCAGGACATCTACATACTCTCCAGGGAGGAGGATGTGGTCCCTGTTGGGGAACACCGCCCTCACGGCTATGGTGCCTGTGGATGGATCCACTTGGTTGTCTATGAATTCCACCTGGCCCGTTTCCGGATAGAGCTCCCCGTTTGGCAGTCTTATCTGGACCCTGATGAGGGGATGGGTCCCAGGGTTTCCACCTTTTTTCATTGCCTCCTGGAGCTTGATGAGGTCCCTGTCGCTTATGGAATAGACCACCCTAATGGGTTCCAGCTGGACTAGCCGGGCCAGGGGGCCTTTCCCCGGGCCTACCAGGTTGCCCCTGGTGAAGAAGGTTTTTCCCAGCAATCCACTTATGGGGGCCTTTATCTCGGTGTAGCCTAGGTCGATCCTGGCCAGCTCCAGCTGGGCCTGGGCTTCTTTCAACTGGGCCCTGGCCATGTCCCTGTTGGCCACGGCGTTGTCCATCTCAGTGGCAGGCACGCTTTCGGGCCTGGCAGCCCTGAGCCTTTTGAGGCGCATTTCGGCCTTGTAGAGGGCGGCCTTGGCCTGGGCCACCCGGGCCTCCCATAGTTTCACCCTGGAGAGGTACGGGGGTTGCTCTATGGTGTAGAGAAGGCTGCCCTTGTGTATGTACTGACCTTCCTGGAAGTTTACCTTGACCAGGTAGCCCTCTACCCGGGGCATGATCTCCACCTCCTGGATGGCCTCCACATGGCCCACATACTCCTGGGCAGGGTTCACATCCCTCAAGGCGGCAGGTTCCACCACCACTGTGGGGACAGGGCCTTTCTGGAGACTCCTACCCTGGGCGCTGGGAACCTGGATGAGAAGGGCTAAGAGAAGCAAAAGGGCTGTGGTGGGTCTTAGTTTCCTCCAGGTTCTGCCTGGCAGTGAGGCGAGTTCCATGCCCCTCCTCCTTGACAATTTTAAATGCATATTTAAAATACAAATTTGAGCAGGTCAAGGGGGTGGCCTTGTGGCTGTGAGGGGAGACGGTAAAGAGACCAAGAATCGCCTGCTGGAAGCTGCCTGCCAGGTCTTTTCTGAGAAGGGCTACCACGATGCCACCGTGGCCGAGATCTGCAGGCGGGCAGGGGCCAATGTGGCTTCGGTGAACTACCACTTCGGAGACAAGGCCCACCTCTACATTGAGGCCTGGAAATACGCCTTCTCCCAGTACCCAGGGCCCGAGGAGCCCGATCCTTCCAAACCACCCCAGGAGCGGCTCAGGGACTACATCCATTCCATTGTGAGGTTTTTCATGGATCAAGGCCCCCACGGAAGGTTTGTCCGTCTCTATTTGATGGAGCTTCTCAACCCCACGGGTCTCGTTCAAGACCTGTGGCACCAGCTCGTAAAGCCCAAAAGATGTATTCTCCTTGGCATCATCAGGGAGCTCATGGGAAAGGAAGAAATGGACAAGGAGGTTGTTTTCTGCGAGCTGAGCGTTGTAGCCCTGTGCAGGATCCTCATAACGGTGAGACGCTGGGACCTGGAGTATATCCTGGGGGAGCCCCTCTCCCAGGACCTCATGGCCCGCTGGGCCGATCACATCACCTGGTTTTCCCTGGCGGGGATTCTGGCAGTCAGTGAAGGAGACGTTTCACCTGAGTGTTAAGGGATGTGGTATAGGGGAACAAAGCTAGTGAAGGAGGAAGGCATGGTTGTTGAGTCAAAGAGGGTTATAGCCAGAAGGGTGGGGGAGTATATCTCTGGTAGGGATAGATTGAAGCGTTTATTGGGAGCAGAGGTCCTTGAGGTCTCCCCTGGATATGCCAAAGTGGCTCTTACTGTGGAGGATAAGCATTTAAACGCTGCCGATGTCTGCCACGGTGGTGTGCTCTTTTCCCTTAGCGATCTGGCCTTTGCCTTGGCCAGTAATAGTCATGGGTATCTTGCTTTGGCCCTTGAGGTGAGCATGAGCTTTTTGAGGGCCGTTTCCTCAGGTGAGCGGATCGTAGCAGAGGCGAGAGAGGAACACCTGGGCAAGAGGACAGCCACATACGTTATGACTGTGACCGATGAAAGGGGGAGAAAGATCGCCCTCACCAAGGGCACGGTTTATCGGTTTGATAAGGCGTTTCCTCCAATGGATAATGATGGGGGGTAGCAATCATGGGCGTTGCTTCGTTTGGTGAAAGGCTTGAGAAGGTTTACAGGCTTGCTGATGAGCTTGAGGCCCACAGGGACGATCTTGTGGAGCTGGCCATCAAGGATATAGGCTTTTCCTTTCGTGACAATCATCAGGAGATCTCGGTCTCCGTGGAGCGCCTGAAGATGTGCTGGAGGGTGGAGGAGATCCTCGCGGGAAGACGCTCCATATGCCAGGAGGACCAGCAAGAAGTTGCCTTGGCTCTCTCGTACAATGGGAGCGCCTGGCTAAACATAGTCATTGCTACCATATTCCTGGCGGGAAACAGAGTGAGGGTGAAGTTTTCCTCTAAGGGGTCTGACATAGCCCGTCTTTTGGAGTCCATCTATTTCCCCATTTTTGGGCGGGAGGTTACCTTCGACTACCGCCCTGGGCGGGAGTTTATAGAATGGGCCATTAGGGATGAGTGCGTAAGGGCCATCTGTGTTTTCGGCTCAGAGCATACCGTGCTTCCCTATAAGGAGATGGTATTGACCCACAAGAAGCGTCTCATCTTTGAGGGTCCGGGTAGTGACCCCTTCATCGTTTTAAACGATGCTTCTTATGAGGAGGCTATTCAGGATCTTTATGAGGCCAAGTACTCCTATTCGGGGCAAACCTGTACTGCTCCAGAGAATATCTATGTACAAAAGGACATTTACCATGATTTTTTAGAAGCTTTTGTGGAGAAGAGCAAAGAGGCGAAGGTGGGAGATCCCTGGGATCCTGATACCATAGTGACTCCCCTGGGAAGCCCCTTGGCGGTGGAGAACATAAAAAGGCAGCTGGAAGACGCAAAAAAGAGGGGAGGGCGCATTGTCTTGGGTGGAAAGGTTGATAGTAACCTCGTCTTTCCCACCATAGTGGCGGACGCCACACCCGATATGTTGGGGGTCCAGGAAGAAACCTTTGGTCCAGTAAGCTTCGTGATCCCCTTTGATGATCCGAGCGAGGTGATCTCTATGGCAAAAAGGAACCGATATGGACTGAGGGCAGCGGTTTACGGGGAAGAAGAAGCGGAAAAAATTGCCTCGGCCCTGAGGGGTGAGCCCTACATGCACGAGGTGCCGGATATTGTCTTTGGCAAATTTGGCACCGTGAGCGTCAATGAGCCCAGGTCAGAATCCTGGAGGGGGGCCTTTGTGGTGAAGGCCGTGGGTGGCTATGGATACTCTGGGTGGGAGTGGGATGCACTGGGTGAAACCTTTAAGCTTAAACAAGGCCCCAAACTCTTGAGTCTGGAGACCACTGTTTTAGAGGCATGAGGAGTTGGGATGACTATCGCCATAGTGGGAGCCAGCGGTGATATCGGAAGACGTTTGGTGTTGCTCCTTGCCCGCTCTAGGCTTTTAAGCGAGGATCACAGGGTTGTCCTTGTGGGGCGCTCCTCAGGTGCTTCCAAGGATCTTCTCTATGGCTTGTTGGAAGACCTTAAAGACGCCTTCGGGGGCCTTCTACCTCAGGTGGAGGTATGTTTAGACCCTGAGGAGATCGATGCCCAGTTGGTGGTGATGACGGCGGGGGTTACCTTTCCACGGTCGCCCACTACAGACTTCACCCGGGAGAAACTCAGGGCCTATAATCTGGAGGTCTTTCGATATTACGCGGATCTGGTTTCTCCCAGGTCCATCGTGATCCATGTTTCTAATCCTGTGGAATTGGGAGTGAAGGTGTTTGCGGATAGGCTGGGTCTCGATAAGGTAGTAGGTATGGGCTGTTTGTTGGATACCCTGAGGTTTAGGAAGGAGATTGCACGGGCCTGGGGTGTCCCCGTGTGTGATGTGTCGGCCATGGTCCTGGGGGATCACGGTCCTCTGATGGTTCCCTTGTGGAGCTCTGTCAGGGTTTCTGGTTGGGAGGGGGAGGCTACGGAGGCCAGGATACGAGAGGAGTTGGCCATTGAAGCCCATTCACCCCTTATGGAGGTCTGGTCCCGTCTCATCAGTGATATGAAGGAAAGGCCCTTGGTAGAGATCTTTCGGGAGCTGGACCGGATGCCTATGCTTTACAGGTTGTTCATCAGGCCATGGCTCACCCATTACAGCGGTTCCAAGACCGTGGTTGGTCCTGCGGGAGCCGTGATGATGATCTTAGAGGATCTGTTGACCAAGGGGTGGTTTCATGGACCACTGCATGTCGTTTTAAGGGGTGAGTTTTATGGTTTCCGCGGGATCATGGCGGTTCCTGTCGTGATGGATCTAAAGGGGGTTGTCCGGGTGGTGGAGGTGCCTCTTTGGGATTTTGAACTGGAGCAGCTACGGCGTGCCAATGAAGGGATCATGAGAAGACTTTGATGGTGGTGGATATGGATAGGCGCATTTTGGAGTGGGCGAAGGTGCTGGAGTCCATCTACCGGAGGGCACCCATCAGCAAAACCCTGAACAGCGATATCTGGTTCGATGACGAGGCCCGGGCTCACTTTGTTCTCCGTTTCAATCCCGGTGTGTGCCATGCTATGGGAGATGTCCATGGAGGAATTATTGCCGCCATGGTGGACAACGCTATCTGGTTTACGGCAGCGGCCCAGTATCCTTGGATATGGGTAACCACCACAGAGTTTCACACCTATATAATCAAAACGCCCAATAGGCAGGACATCTACTCTGAGGGATGGATCGTCCACAAGGGCAAAAGGCTGGCTGTGGCCAAGGCGGAGGTGAGGGCTGCCGATGGTTCCCTGGTGGCCTATGGGACGGGTACCTTTGCTGTCTTAAGCCACGTCAGGTTCGACCTGAACCAGATGGAGGCCCGGCTAAAGGAGATAGGCTGGCCTCCCCAGGGTTCTTGAGAATGGGTGGTTTTAATCGATACTCGGCGAAAATTTTTGTGAAGTGACTGGGCTGACTGATGTTATGTCGTTGCTCTTGGAAATGGTGTGAAAAGGAAACTTTCTAAAAGCCTTGCTTTGCTTGCTTTTTTAGACTTGACAGCGATTATGAGAGCATGAAATCTTTCGTTGAGTGGATTTATTAAAAGAGGAGTGTGATGCAAGATAAAGTATTGAGTTCTATTGTTAAACTTGCAGTTTATGGAGGCGGTAGCGTGGCAATGGCTTACGCTATGTTTGCATTCCTAGGCAAGAAATGAATAGAGAGTCAATTTTCAGAATCACTGGAAAGATACAAGAAGGAATTGAATAAAGAGCTAGAAGAAGCGAGTTAAGTTATTGTTTAATAGAGTAACCAAAATACACGGAAGAGAATTTGAGGTTTTGCCGAAATCTTGGGAACTTTTGCATGAAGCAATGGTAGCACTAGCCAGATTTACAGCCACATATAGAGAATGTCCTGATTTCAATCGCATGACTCAAGAGCAGCTAGACAAACTTTTAGAAGATTCATTTTTGCATAACTATGAAAAAGAGAAGCTCAAAAAGAGACCAAATGAGCATAGGCTTAGCTATTATCAGAAGAGAGAATTCTACCACAAGATGAATGAAGTGCGAAGGAAGATTTCGGAGTTCAACTCATATACTCAAAAGAATGCCATATTCTTGAGCAGAGATTTGAAGGATAAATTTAAAAATAGATGATATTATGTGGGATGCATATATTGATATGGAGGTTGGAGGAGAGGCCAAAGATTTAAAAATGCAAAGAGACGCCTGGAGGAGTGTAGAGAACGATATTGCAGCCATAAGAGATGAAATGGAGGGGTTGGTTCAAAGTCGTTTGTATTTCGAAGGGACTGGATAGTGTCTTCCGATAATTGGACTCATTCGATTCTCATTTCTCGGCGCTTTGTGGTGGTCAGTTACAGAGGTGTTAATAACTGGGCCTCAAATTTGCCATTCCGGGTAGATTTTTAAGACCAAGACAGTATAATTTTGATCAGGAGTCAGTTGACGACTTGTCCATGGGAGAGGAAAGAATGGAACTCCATGAATTGGTTATTGAAATGAAGCTGCTGGAGCGCCGCTTGACCCTTTTCGAGGAGAAGTATGGAATCCTCAGCGAGGACTTCTATAAGGCTTTGATGTCGGGCAAGCTGGCGAAATACGATGAGTATGACGAAACGCGTGCGGATTTCAGCCGTTGGAAGGGAATTTACGAAACCTGGCTACGGCGCAAAAGGGCTTATGAGGCGCAGTTGAAGGAACATGATCTGAGCGAAGTGCTGCGATTTCAGCCTGCATATTGATGAATAGTAATCCTCTAAAGTCTTTAGCCGGGTACAATTGTTTCATAACCGAACTGCTTGACCGTCCTATCGTTGAGCGTTCCACACTGGTGGTTTGGTCTACTAGCCCATGCACGGGGATAGCGGAGGGAGAGGTCTTTTTTGCACAGGGTTTTCGATTGCGGGTGAGAGAAGAATTGGATTTTGAGGCTGGGCTTATAGCTTCCTATGGCTATGAGGTATATCGGGGCAAAGAGCGGTTGTACTGGTATGATGACTTTCCACATCCTGATGATCCTGCTTTAGCGCCAACCTTTCCTCACCACAAGCACATTCCACCTGATATGAAGCGTCATCGTGTTCCTGCGCCGGAGATAAGGTTTGATCGACCCAATTTGCTGGTAATCATTCGGGAGATTGAGGAGCTCTTGTACAGAGAAAGGGACTGACTTCTCGCTCTGGCCGATGTTTTTCAGCAGTTGAGCTGGGCATTGAGCAACTAAAGCACATCTTATTCTAGTATCTACCTCCATTGCCTTTTTCTGAATGCCCATTCATTTTTGGGGTATGGACCAATTTTTCTGTAGGGGCGTCATGTATTACGATGTGCTCCTGACCGGGGAAGAGAATGCCCTGAGAGACGAGGTTAGGCGTTTTGTCAGGGAAGAGGTGTCTCCCGATTTTCTCCGGGAGATGGATGCCGATAATGTCAAATACCCCATGGAGTTTGTGGAGAAGCTGGGCAAGCAGGGGCTTCTGGGTCTCCGGTTTCCCGAGGAGTATGGGGGACGGGGCATGGCCTGGACGGGGGAGATAGCCGCCCTGGAGGTATGCCAAGACGGACCCTGAAGCTCCGGCCCATAAATCATTAAGCGCTTTCATTGTAGAGAGGGACATGGGTGTGGAAGTGAAAAAGATCTACGGCCTCATGGGCACTCGAGGAGGGGGTACGGGCAGGATCGTCTTTCGTGACGTGAAGGTGCCTGCTGATGCCATCATGGACCTGGATGCTGCCCGGGGTCTGATCTATCTGGCGGCTAAAATGGCTTGGAGGGTGGTGAACCACGCCATGCAGATCCTGGGGGGCATAGGCTATACTCAGGTCTTTCCCGTGGAACGTCTCCTCATGGACATTCGCCTTATCATGATCTGGACGGGGACCAGCGAGATCATGAATCTGATTATCCAGCATGAGTACTACAAGGAGATTCTCAGAGGCCGGGAAAACGAGCGCTTCATTGAACAGGACGCTGCGGATTACGACGAAGAGGAGATCGTCTACGAGTGAGAAGCACGAAGGGTTAGGGTAGTGGGTTTTTGTTTATCTGTTGATTTTGTCCATTTTCCCCCTTGACCTTTTATTCCCCTTGAAGTAAGTGAGTGAATGCTCATTCATTTAAAAAGGATGTGGGTTATGAGGGGAAGTAAGGCTGGCAAAGAGCAGAAGAGGGAGGACATACTGGATGCTGCCATAAGGGTGTTTGCTGAGAAAGGCTTTCACAGCTCCAGAATCAGCGATATAGCCAGAGAAGCTGGGGTGGCTGAAGGGACTATATATCTTTACTTCAGGAATAAGGACGACCTTCTCCTTTCTGTCTTCTCCAAAAGGGTGGGGGACTTTGTGGAGGATGTGAGAAGGGCCGTAGCTACTAAGTCCACTCCTCAGGAGAAGCTGAGAACCATTGTGGATAAACACTTTGAGCGTCTGGAGAGTGATCTTCCTCTGGCCCAGGTGATCCAGATAGAGCTCAGGGCGTGCAGCGCTTTCATGAGAGGAGGGGTGTCTCCAGAACTCAAGTCGTACTTAGAGACCATAGAGGAGGTGTTGGAGGAGGGAAAGGCCCAGGAGGTTTTCAGGGCTGATCTCAACGTGAAAGTGGCTTCCAAGGCCTTCTTTGGCATGATGGACGAAGTGGCCACCGTTTGGGTTCTCAGGCGTAAGAAGCCCCTGACCGAGATGGCAGGGGAGATATTTTCCATCTTTTACCAGGGAATAAAGAAGGGGGTTAGATTATGGTAGAACGGGTCGAAAGGGCAGCGGTGTTGGGGGCGGGCACTATGGGTGCTGCTATTGCCGCCTACCTGGCCAATGTGGGAGTGAAGGTTCTCCTCCTAGACGTTGTGCCCGAAGGGGAAAGTGACCGGAACAAAATCGCAAGGATGGGCCTGGAGAGGGCTGTGAAGGGGAAACCCGCCGCCTTCTATCTCAAGGATTTTGCCCGTTTAGTGGAAGTGGGCAACTTTGAAGACGATATGGCGAAGCTTGGGGAGGTGGACTGGATCATTGAGGCGGTGGTGGAGCGTTTGGACATCAAGCGCCAGCTCTTTGAGAGGGTGGATCAGTTCCGAAAACCAGGTTCCATCGTTTCCACTAACA
>Ga0190304_1000729_pt1 | contig 15355 bp, 11 predicted proteins | sample 48700712_MG_FD_161670 | JGI IMG/M metagenome (GOLD analysis project Ga0190304, IMG submission 161670) | Hydrothermal vent sediment bacterial communities from Southern Trench, Guaymas Basin, Mexico - 4870-07-1--2_MG | ecosystem: Environmental > Aquatic > Marine > Hydrothermal vents > Sediment ... | reverse complement strand
CTGGTTGAAAAGCACAATGAAGAAAAAATAAAAATAAAAAGAGTTGAAATTGTTGAAAGAATAGAGATAAACAAAAAATTGAAAGTTCTAAAAATTTTCTGTTATCTGCCAAGAGATGTTTCTCTCTTGAAAGAGGTGGTAAGACACACAAAAGGAGTTTTGCACAAAAGAGAATATGATATTCCTTTTGCAAAAAGATATTGTTTGGATAAACAAATTTCATTTTTAAGTCCTTACAAAATTGAAAATAATGAATTAAAAAAGCAGGAGGGAAAATTATATGAACCTTCCGTCGCGGCATTTGATATTGAAATTTATAAGCCGAGTTTTGATGCAAAAGAAAATAAAATCATCTGCATCGGGCTTTATGCCAAAGATAAAAAGATTGTTTTTACCTGGAAACCATCAAACTTAAAAGAAGCCATTGTTGTAAAAGACGAAAAAGAAATGATAAAAAAATTTTTTGAATTAATGAAACAGTTTGATATTCTTCTCTCTTATAACGGGGATAATTTTGATTTGCCTTTTTTAAAAATAAGGGCAGAAGAATTAAAATTGGAACCCCCGATTTTACTTTCTAAAAATAGGGTAAATTTCAGAGATGTCCAACATATTGATTTGTATAATATCATCACAAAACATTTAAGTGCAGAAGTGAAAACGAGAACAAATAAATTGGATGAGGTTGCAATGTTTTTCTTGGGGGAAGGAAAAATAGATTTGGATATCTATAAAAATGGAACAAGTAAAGAGATATGGGATTCAAATGATATTTCAAAAATAGATGAAATTTTAAATTATAATTTGCAGGATTGCAGAATAACCTATTTGATTGGAGAAAAAGTTCTTCCTTTAGAATACAGATTCTCAAACCTAATTGGTGTAAATTTGGTTGAGATTACAAGAAGCGGATTCAGCCAACTTGTCGAGAACTATTTAATGAAAGAAGCAGTAAGAAAAAATATTTTAATAAAAAACAAACCAACGGACAAAGAAATTGAAGAGAGAAAGAGAAAGACATATATGGGCGGTTATGTGTATAAGCCCATTCCCGGATTGTATGAGAATATTCACGTTTTGGATTTTAAATCTCTATACCCAAGTATTTTGGTCTCTCACAATATCTCCCCGGATAGTCTGGACGAGAATGGAGAAATAGAAATAAAAATAGATGGAAAAGTGCATAAATTTACAAAAAGAAGAAAAGGGTTTATTGTTGATGTTGTGGATAATTTAATCAGAAAAAGAGCAGAAATAAAGAAAAAATACGGAAAGGGTGTTGACGAAAAAGCTCTGAAAACTCTTGCAAATGCAACTTATGGTTATCTCGGATTCTTTGGTGCGAGATGGTATTCTCTAAAATGTGCCGAATCAATAACTGCCCTTGGAAGAAAATATATCACCGAAACAATTAAAAAAGCGGAGAGAACCGGTTTTAAGGTCATCTATGGAGATACAGACAGTTTAATGGTTATTGGAGAAAGAAGCAAAATAAAAAACTTTCTTGATGAAATTAACAAAAGTCTGCCAAAAATAATGGAACTTGAATATGAAGGTTTTTACAAGAGAGGAATTTTTGTCGGTTCTGCCACGGGAGGAGCAAAAAAGAGATATGCTCTAATGGATGAAAAAGGAAATGTGGAAATAAAGGGTTTTGAGTTTGTAAGGGGTGATTGGAGTCTGATCGCAAAAGAAACTCAAGAAAAAGTTCTTAAATTCGTTTTAGACAATAATGAAAAAGAAGCAATCAAATTTGTAGATAATATCATTAGAAAAATAAAAAGAGGGGAGATAGAAAAAGAAAAATTAATTATTAGCAGACAATTGACAAAGAACCTGGACAGTTATGCACAAACTGCTCCCCATGTTAAAGTTGCCAAAGAATTGAAAAGAAGAGGCATTAAAATTAACAAAGGATTAATCGTCCAATATATAATAACCAAAGAAGGAAAAACAATTTCCGAAAAGGCCAAATGGTTCGAAGAAGCAAAAAATTATGATCCCAACTATTATATAAATAATCAGATTATTCCGGCAGCAATAAGAATTCTTGGCGTTCTTGGTTATTCAAAAAATGATTTTTTAAGAGAACAAAAGAGTCTCACGGGATTTTGATTCGCTAAGGCATTGAAACAAAATATCAGAACCTATCGGGATAAAAAATACTCTATGCAAAGGGAAAAATCTGAAAGTGAAACAGATGATTAGTGATTCAAACCGCTCGCGCAAATGCCGTGGATGAAATTGAGAAAAGAGAAATTGCTAAATTTGATTAACTTTATTAGAATTAAAATTATTAATTATGATTAACAAAGAGGAATATATAAGAAAATTTAATAATTTGGTGAAGAAGATAAAGGAAGATAGAAGATTTTTTGGAGCATCCCTGGTAATTATTGTTTTGATTATGATAGGAGCAGGTTCTATCACCGGTAATTTAATCTTAAAATCTTTATCGGAAAAGAGTAAATTAGAAAATAAATTGCATCTAACTGATCTGGAACGGAAGACCTGCCAGAAGAATCTGGAAAATTGTAAAAACACCACTACAAATCTTTCAAGGCAAATATTAAACTTGGAAGATAATATCTCTTCATTAACAATAAATCTAAGTAATTGCAAATGGGAAAAAGAAAATTACAGGTCTTCTTTAGATGAGTGTACAGAAATAAAAAATAATTTATCGGAAAAATTGGATGCCTGTAAGGATAGTTTGGACCATATTCTTAAGGATCTATCCGAATTGGAGAAGAAATATAAAAAACTGAATGCAAGTTACAAAAATGTTAAAACAAATTTTGCAAAAAATAAATGTTGTCCAGATTACGAATATTATGCTGCAACAAATGATGGAAATATCTTATGTTGTTATAAATATAATGAGAGTTTTATTTGCGGTGCCGGGAATGAATTTTCAGAAGATAAAGTGACAAAATTGAAGTGCTAATTTTCGCAAATGAAAAAATTGCTCTTGATTTTTCTACTTCTGGTTTTTATTTTTCCCGTATATGGAGAAATAATTCATAATATAAAACCAATTGAAGACAAACTGCTAATAAATTCCTCCATCATCTTAAGATCAGACGAAAAACTGGATTATTGGAAATTGAAATTAATACTGCCGAAGAACACCGAAATAATAGAATTAAGAGACGAGATTGGAAGGATAAATTATAATTTTTCGGACAATAAACTGGAGTTTAAAACAAACAGAAAAAAAGCAAAAATAAGAATTGTAAATCTGACATTCAAAAAAGATTTAAAAGAAGAATATGGTTTTAAAATTGCTGAGTTGAGTTTATTTGGTTTCAAAAATGATACGACGATTCTTATTTCGCCTCATTTCCAATATTTTTTTGCACCCGATGCCAATGTAGAGTATGGAGAAAAAATAAAGGCCAAAAAAACTGGAGCAATGTATATAAGAATAATTTTCGGAGGAAAAAAAGAAAGCAAACATTATTTCACGAATTCAAACTTAAATTTAAGTTTGCCAGAAAAATATTATTGGATTCCAGAAGGCATTACCGGATTAAAAGTTCCCGTAAAATTTGGGATAGTTAGTTTATCTGGAGATGAATATAATATAACTCTGGAAAAGTGGAGTAGCGGAACTTATGATAATGGAATTATATTCATTAGAGAGGAAGAAGATATGAAAGATAAAATAGCAACGATTATGCATGAAACAACTCATGGTATAAATTCTTTTGCTCTTGATTGGGACAAAACAAATATTTCCTGGTTTGATGAAGGCGTTGCGTGTTATGTTACGGCTGTTGTGTATCGGATGCTGAATAAAACAAGACCCCAGATTTTTGGAAAGGATGTCAGATGGAGAAAAGGCGGAACAACCTATATTTTAAAATCAAATCTGAAACCAGAAGATTTGTTTAATTATTACAGAAAAGGAGAAAACTGGGTTTCCTATTGGTATCCGGCAAAATATAAAGATGAATATAGGAGAGAATTTGGTTATGCTTATTCAGAATTATTTATAAGAGAATATTTAAAAGAGAACGGAAGTGCGTTGCATAAAGTTTATCAAAATCTGCTAAAAATAAACAAAAGCGTTGAAAACGAAATTGAGAGAAACGGCATAATTTTACATTTTCTTGGAAAAAAATTTAAACCCTGTTACTCTCTGAATTTAGATAAAATAAAAAATTGCACAGATGATCTGAACGAGATGAGTTTTGAAGTTCCTATAAGGGAAGGAAAAGAAATTAATTATGAAATTGAAGTTCCAGAATTGCCAAAAACAGAAGATAATTCTTTTGCTCTGCAGAGATTTTTTGATAGTATCATTGAATTTTTTTCAAAATTAATTTCAGGGCTGTTTAAGCAATAAACTCAAATCCAGTTCAAACCCGACAACCGGATTTTCAAGATTGAAGTTTTCCAGCACCTTTGGACAAAATTCTCCAATAATTCCCCTTTCTTCTTTATTAATTATGATCTTTGCACTCCTGCCATTTATAAACCTTTTATCTCTTGCTTCTTTTAATTTATAATTTATATGCAAATTTGAAAACAGAGAATCCAGAACAGAAGATATTTCTTCGTAATTTACAACAGAGTTTGATATCAAAGCGCAAATATTTGTTTTGTCTACACTTTTCGTTTCAGTTTTTTCATCCGGCAGAATCACCTCCGCTATCTCAAAGATTTTTTGCGGAAAGCTATAATGTTGGCTGTTTTTCAGAACTTTCAGCAACTCGGGAAGCAGAGAAACTCTCAGCATATTTATTGATTTTTCTATCTGATTTTGCAGAAAAATTGCTTTTGATTCATATCTCATTTTTGAAAATTGTTCTTCTGAACTGCTCAGAATCAAAGTAAAAACTTCCTGAAAACCAAGCCCAATCATTAATTCTCTAATCCGGTTCTTTATTTTAGTTTCTTTGAGTAATCCTCCAGTTGTCGCGATTAAAGGAAAATCTGGCTTAAAATTTTTTACTCCATAAGCTCTGCCAATATCATCTATAATATCAATCTCGTGCAAAATATCGGTTCTGTAACAAGGTGCAAAAACTTTTCCGTCTTCAATTAGATAACCCATTCTTTCCAAAAAATTTATTGCCTCTTCTTTACTAATATTTGTCCCGAGAATTTTGTTCACATTTAAAATATTGATTTTTACTTCTTCCGGTTTTAAATCCGGAGTTTCAAGTTTTTTATCCGGATATACAACTTCCACTGAATAAATCTTCCCGCCAAAATCTGCCAGAGTTGTTGCAATCAAATTCAGAGTTTTAAGCAGAGTTGATATGTCTTCTCCCGAGCATTCAATAAAAACATCTTTTGTTTTAGTCGTAACTTTTCCGAGTTTCGCGGAATTGATTATTGGAGGCATTGACAAAATTTCATTTTTGGAATCAATGAATATCGGATATAATTTTTTTCCAAGAAGCAATTCCCCATATTTTCTTCCTTTTTCGTGTTTTTTTAGAATTTCATTTCCATTCATCTCTTTATCCGAATCTAAAGGAACAAATTTAATTTTTTGTGGTTCAACGGCTTTATAGTATATTGGAGGGGTTATTTTTTCGAGAGGATAGATTCCTATTGCGGCTTTTTTTCTTTTTCTCGCAAAGGTTTCGTGCAATTTTTCCTGAAAATTTACGATTTCCTTCAGATTTTGCTCATCAAATTTCAGATTTCTGACAACAGAACAAACGGTATAAGGTCTTACTGAATTAACGCTCTCGTCAACAATAACTTTGATTTCTGATTTTTTTGCTTCGTATTTTTCTGGTTTTTTAAAAAGAAAAGCATTTATTGCTCTCGCCAGTCCATGAGTTGAGAGAAGATCCGGTCTGTCCGGAGTGATTTCTATTGCTATTTCATCTCCTTTTAAAGAATCTATCTCAAAACCCAGATTGAAGAGGATATCCTCCAATTCTTTTACGGAAACTTTTTTCTTAATCAAGGTTTGTAAATAGTTCAAGCTTGTATTTAACATTACCATTTTTCCACCTTTAAAATATCATATTCTCGCAGGTCTTTTAAATCGCAAGTATGACCCAATATCTCTTTTATGCTCTTTTTTTCAAAGACAAACATAGCAAGTCTCTCAACCGCCAGACCCCACGCAATAACGGGAACTTTTATATTATAAGGTGCTAATGCTTCTGGTCTGAAAATTCCAGAGTTTATTAATTCTATCCATCTTTTCATTTTTTCTGAATATCCGAAAGCTTCCAAACTTGGCTCAGTATAAGGATTGTAAGCGAATTTAAATTTTATTTTTTCTATTCCGATTTTTGAATAAAATTCTTTTATAAATCCCATTAGACTTCTGAGGTTTAAACCCTCCGCCGCAATAAATCCTTCCGCCTGATGGAACTCCGGAAGATGTGTTGAATCTGCCTCTTCATTTCTGAAAACTCTTCCTATGCAAAAATACTTGCTCGGAATTTCTATACCTCTCGCAAATTTCCTGTAAGTTACCGCCGTTGTGTGCGTTCTCAATAACAATTGCCTTGCTATTTCCGGATTCCATTTTATTCTCCATCCTATTGACCCTGTTTTTCCTCCTTTCTCTTGAATCTCTCTGACTTTATCGACCAAATCTTTATCGGGCAGATCACCTTTTCCAGATAAATAAAAAGTATCCTGAATTTCTCTCGCAGGATGGTCCTGAGGGATAAACATGGAATCCATATCCCAGAAAGCGGTTTCTATTAAAGGTCCGTTTATTTCTTTAAAGCCCATTTCAACAAAAATTTCCCTGATTTTTTCTATAATTAGATTTAGAGGATGTTTTTTCCCCGGATAAATTTTTTTACCTGGCACCTCAACATTGTATTTTTTGAATTTAACTTCTCTCCACAAACCAGTCTTCAATAATTCCGGTGTTAAATTTAGAATTTCTTTTCTCTCCATCCGGATTTCTTTTTCTTTTTTGATTAAATTTCTTTTTGACAATATCCTGACTTCCTCCTCGCTTAACTCGTTTTTCGCCACCTTATTCAATAATTCTTCAATTTTGTATTTTTCTTTTGTTGCTTTTTCTCCTTTCTCCGTTAATTTTAAAATTCCTTTTTCTATTTTTATCCAATTATTTTTCTTTGCCCATTGAAGAGCAATATTAAAATTTTCCAATTTCTTTGCATCTGCAAATTTTAATTCTCTTTCTTTAAGTTTTTTAACTAAATTAATTTCCGGTAAACCTTTTTTCAAATATTTTAACCCTTCCTCGGTAAGTTTATACATAATTTACCTAAAATCAATAATTTTATAGGAACTTAATTTTCTTATTCTTTTTGATTTTTCTTTTAATATCTCTAAATAGACTCTGCCCGCTTCTTTCCTTATTTTTCTCATTATATCTTCAACAATTCCCTCAATGTTATTTTCAATTGCAATAAGAACATTTTTTCTTCAGATGTTGTCTCCTATTTCATTTCATTGCCTCCGCGATGTGTGAATGGGAAGGGTGGGATTTGAACCCACGACATCATGGTCTTCAGCCATGCGCTTTTGGTTTTTTGACTCCCAGGCTGAGCTACCTTCCCATAATTAAGTTTTTAAAAATAAGTCACTAAAAATTTAAGCAAATTATAAATAATTCAAGATTTCTTTTATCTCTTCGAGCAATTCTTTATCAACTTCTTCATAATTTTTCAACTCTCTGTACTCTTCTCTCGAAATATAAGAATATAGAATTTCTTCCTCCTTTATTTGTCTGCCAATTGTAACTTTTGGGATTGAAATTGCTCCTCTGCCATCTTTTTCCAATCTCTTGATGGTCTTCCCCTCCCTTTGTATCTGTTCGACCTTTCCAATAATTTTCCCCTCTTTATTTATCAATTTCGCTCCTTCTTCCAAAATACCCGCTAAAACTTCTATTCCAACAATTGCCGGATTGCTTTGCCTAAAAACAAAACCCTTTAATAATTTAATCTTCGCAATTTTTTTCATTTTTTGTTTTCTCGCTTCTTCTTCTCTCCTTTTTAATTCTTCTCTCCACTCTTCAAATTCTTCAAACAATTTGTAAATGATATTTCCCTCAATTACCTTTATTCCTTTGCTGTTTGCTATATCCCTGAAAGGATTTTCAACATTAAAACAAATTAAAACTTTATTTTCTGGAGAGACACTTTCGAGGGCAATAATATCTTCTTTTGTTGGTGGGCCAATTTTCGCCCTCTTTATTTTAACTCCTTCAAATAAATTTATTAGGGCTTCCAGACCACCCAAATTAGAAGCTCTCAAAATAATTCCCTCCGTTTGTTCTTCAATTTCTTTTGAGATTTGTTCTTTTTTCAATTCCTTCAAAAGTTTATCTTTTTCAGCTTCTGAATTAACAACCTGAAAATTAGCTCCCGCCAGAACTTTTTCAACATTTTTTCCAATAATCTTTACTCCAGCAGCAGCACTAATTTTATCGATGTTCACAAATTTTTTCTCCACCCTTATATCCTGCAAAGAACTTGGTTTCAGTAAACCTCTTATTTTTACAAAAACTGGTTCGGCGAGTTCAACCAGAAGTTCATCTCCAACTTCTAGAGTTCCGTCATATAAAATTACATCCATATTGTTTCCCAACTTTTCATCTTTTTTTAATTCCAAAATAACTCCCTTTCCCTTGCCGGATATTTTTAATTTATCTACCAAAAATTTTTGCGATAATCCAATTAAGACGGTAAATAGATTTGGAATTCCTTCTCCCGTTATTCCCGAACATGGAACAATTGCCACTTCTTTTGTGAAATCTTTAATTTCAGAAAAAATAGCGGAATTAAATCCATAATTTGATAGTTCTCCCTCTATTCTGTAAAGTTTTTCATAGAATTCTCGTTTCACATGTTCCGACTGTTCTCTAAAATTGATCAGAAAATCTTTGTCCATATTTCTCCACCCCGGTAATTTGTCAATTTTTGTCAGAGCAATAACAAAAGGTGTTTTGAATTTTCTCAGAATCTTTAAACTTTCTTCTGTTTGCGGTTTTATTCCTTCATTTATGTCAATAACCAAAATTGCAAGATCTGCGATTGCTCCGCCTTTTTCCCTCATTGCCGTAAAAGCCAAATGTCCCGGGGTATCAATGAAGAGTAAACCAGGAATTTTTATTTTATCTTTTATATTCTTCAAATATTCTGAAGCAATATCAAGTATTGCAGAAATATTTACATCTGTTGCTCCTATATCCTGGGTTATTCTTCCAGCCTCTTTTTTTGCCACAACAGTATTTCTCACAAAGTCAAGCAAAGTTGTTTTTCCATGATCCACATGCCCTAAAACCGTGACGATTGGCTGCCTTATTTTCCCGATTGATTGTTCTCCCATAATTGAAACTTGCAAATTATTTGAAATCCATAAAGCATGCGAAGTATTGAAAGAAATTGAAAACAGATTATTTGAATTAAAATATTCTAAAAATATTCTAATATCTAATATAAAAAAATAAAAGGTAATAATATGGTAAAACTGAAAAGATTTGAAGGTAATCCGATTTTGAAGAAAATAAAAAATCATGACTGGGAAAAATATGTTTATAATCCTGGAGCAATTTTTCTTGAGGATAAAGTTCACATAATTTACAGAGCAATGGGAAAAGACCGAGTATCCAGATTAGGTTATGCTTCCAGTAAAGACGGTTTTCATATTGATGAGAGGCTTGATGAACCAATTTTTGTTCCAGCTGGAGAATTTGAAGAACAAGTTGTAAAATTTCGTAATTCCGGAGTGGAGGACCCAAGAGTAGTCAAAATAGGAAAAAAAATCTACATGACTTATGCTGCGGTAAATGGAAGAGTGTCTTACATTGCTCTTGCCTCCATAGATGTTAAAGATTTTTTAAATAAGAAGTGGAAATGGAAAAGACATGGCATTTTGTTTCCAGATTGCGATGGAAGGAATGCCGTACTATTTCCAAAAAAGATAAAAAACAGATTCGTATTATATCCAAGATTTAAACCAGATATATCCATCTCTTATTCAAAAGATTTAAAAAATTGGACAAAACCAAAAAGAGTGATGAAACCGAGAAAGGGGATGTGGGATGATCTCAAAATTGGGGCCGGAACGCCTCCGATTTTAACAGAAAAAGGCTGGCTGTTAATCTATCACGGAGTGCAGGCAACAAGAAAAGGAAATATTTACAGAGTGGGGCTTGCATTGACAGATTTAGAAAATCCGGAAAAAATTTTGTTTAGATCTGAAAAACCAATTCTTGAGCCTATTAAAAAATATGAAAGGATTGGACAGGTAAATAATGTTGTTTTCCCCTGCGGAGCGGTTGTTTTAGAAGAGAAACTATATGTTTATTATGGTGGTGCAGATTCGGTAGTTTGTGTCGCTACAGCAGATATTTCTAAGCTGTTGCCATGAGTTTTTTAAATTTATTTACAATTTCTATCTTATTTGGATCTATCTTGTATTCTAAAGCTAAATAATAGGAAATCCAATCAGATAGAAGAATAGTATTAAAAATTCTTGTTAAAATATCTCCTTCAGGCATATCTATTATCAAAACTTCTATTTTTTTTGATTTGAGTAATTTGGCAGTAAGTTCCATTCTCTTTAGCATTCTCGGATGGTCTTCTAAATCACGCAGAATTATAATGAAAAAGTTAAAAAGAGGATTCTTCCATCCGTTCATCTCGTTGTGATTAAGTTCCGAAAAATAATTGGTGAAAGCTGGAACTTTTGAATTTTCATTGAATTTTATTTTCCAGATATAACCAAGAGATCTAAATTTGTCAGGAGTATAAATAATCGGAACCTTTTTGAATAATCTTTTGGCTATCTGCTTGCCCTTGTTTTCCAAACTTTCTGGTTTTAATTTTTTTTCCAAACCCAATATTTCTAAAATTTGTTTTTTCTTTATTAAACCAATCTTAAATAGAATTCCTGCCAATGCAGAGAAAATGTAACCAGTTGCCATTCTTGGCTGCAAACCAGATGGAATGAGAATTAGAGGGGTTTTGTTTTTTTCGGAGAGTTCCTTCAATTTTCCTCCAGAAGTTATTGCTATTGAGAATAACTTTCTTTCAATCGCCTCTTCATAAGAATAAATTGGTTCTTCGGTATTTCCAGAATAAGAAGAGAAAATTAATAATGTTTTTTTATTTGTCTGAGGCGGAAGATTGTAAGTCCTGTTTATATATACGGGGATTTTTAGATTAAGCCAGGTGGTTAAAATATCGGTTGGCCATGCGCTTCCTCCCATTCCAGAAACAACAATATTTTCGAACTTTTTTTTTATTTTAATATTCTTGGCAGCTTCCAGTCCGACTTTAAACTGTTTTGGAAAATTTAAAATATCCTCTCGCATAGATTTATCTATTCTCTCCATAACAAACTATTTAATTTTTTTAATTCTGTTGCGTAACAGAAAAAACAATTATTCATGCTTTCTTTTATAAAATTTCAATTTTTTTATTTTATTTTCTGACAACTCCAACCAAACATTCACATAAGAACCGAATCCCGCATTTATGCAAGTTGTTTCTCCAATTTTGCATTTCCCAAAATTTTCGTGTATGTGCCCTCCAATACAAACTAAAGGTTGATATTTATCAATCATTTTTCTAACAATTAATGAGCCATAATGGTACCCGTATCTTGGCGACTTTTTATCTTTGATTTTGTCTAATGGTGTATTAAATGGAACATTGTGGGACAGAAAAATAATTGGTTTTCTTCTATTAATTGCTCTTTGGAATAGTTTATCATATTTTTCAAGTAATTTCAGATAATATTTTCTATTTCTTTCGATATCTTTTTTCTTAAAAATTTTACCATAATTTCTATATCTAAATAACTCGGGGCCATTACAGTTTCCATAACCTATGATTTTGTATCCTTCTAAATTAACAATTTTTTCATCGCAGTTTATTACATTGTCCAACCCTTCAACAAGATAATCTTTAAAGAAATTTTGTTTTATGTAATTCCAGTCGGAATATTTATCACCAGTCCAATCACAATTTCCTGGAATAATATAAACTGGTTTTTCAAATGAGTCCAAAAATTCTAAAATTTCTCTACCTTTTTTAAGAGACTCTTCAATAATTTCTCTTGCTTTTCTTTTGCCTGCAATTTCCCACCACTCTCTATAATTATAAGGGTCTTCTAAGAACTCTTTGTAAGATATATTATAAATTTTTCTTAACTCATCCAACCACGGACAAAAATCTCCAGGAGCAATAATTGCATCAAAATCCTCAAAATAAATGTTCGGTTTATTTCCATGCAAATCTCCGACTACTAAAAATTTCATAGGATAATTTTGATTTAAAATAACTTATAATGAAAATTAGAAAGAATCTTTTGTATTTCCCAAAATTTTCGTGTATGTTCCATCCGATCCAGAAAAACAATCTTTTATACACATTTTGATCTGTAAACCTGCTGGAGGGTTTGTCTTTTTTTAGTTAATCTATAATTATTATTTTCTTTTATAATTATTGGCGGCAATAAATCACCATAATTTGCTGACCATGACCAAGTATATGCTCCTGTATTTCTTACTAAAACAATATCTCCCTCTTTTAATTTTGGAAACTTAACCCTTTTTTGAATAATATCAGCACTATAACAAATACGTCCACCAAAATTATATACTTCGGTTTTTACAGATTTATCAACTAGTTCAACTTTATAGTTTGCTGTACTTAGTGGAACAAGATAATTCGCACTTATATCTAACAACACCCATTTATCATTTTGTTCTTTTATTGAAATCACCTTACTTATAACATAACAAGCATCTTCAACAATATAACGACCTAGTTCAAAAATTAATGTCTGATTTGAATTGTTTTGTTTCATAATTTTGTGAATCTCATTTGCGAAATCTGTTATTGACAACCCGTTTTCATTTAAAGTTGTCTCTGAAGCATAACCACCACCCAAATCAATATATTTTATATTGATGTTCAAATCATTTTTTAATTCTCTTGAAAAGTTCAAAAGATATTGTAATGCCTGTGCATGTGCCTTTATATCTATTATCTGTGTTCCAATATTAACATGTAATGCTTTTAGATTAATGTGCTTATAGTTCCTAAGGTTTTCAATTAATTTTTTGGCATATTTCTTCTTTATTCCAAGTTTTGTATTCCCTATAAAAGGGCTTTTAAAATCTATTTTTGGATTTATTCTTATACCAATATCAACCTCTTTATCAAGTTTAAGGGCTATTTTTTCAATTTTATCCAATTCTGTTTCTGAATCAACTATGATTAAAAAAGCATTATTTTTAATAGCTTTTTCTAATTCTTCTTCTGTTTTAGCAGGACCATTAAATATAACCTTGCTTAAATCACCACCGCTTCTTTTTGAAAACTCATAATCAATATCACATATTACTTCTGGATAAACCTTCTGTTCAAATAATTTTTTCAATATTTCTGAATAATAATTTGTTTTTACCGAATATCCTATTATTATATTTTGTTCTTTTTTGAAAGCATTTCTAAATCTCTGTAAATTTTCTATAATTTTATTCAAGTCTATAAGAAAAATTGGAGTTCCATATTTTTTGGCTAAATAGAGTATATTAGATTTATCTTCCATGTTATTAATAAGCGGTTTAACTTATTTATGGAACACCTTAGTGAGTATCGCCATAGAATCGACAAAAAAACAAAGAAAATATTTATAAAATATTTTAAACAAGCTCTCTCTGAAGTTGATGCAAATAAATTTGGATTTGTTGGTATTTTGGGTTCGGTAAAAGAAAAATATTCACATGACATTGATGTGTTGATTTTTCCTTCTAAAGATGCAAAGATAGGAGAATCTATTAAAGAAATGGCTAAACTTTATAAAAAAGTTGATGAATTATTAAAAGCTCATCATGAAAGATATTATGTCGTTTGGTGTCCAAAAAAAGTCTTACAAGAAATGATGTATTACTTATCTGGTCTTGAAGAAGGAGGCGCTGGATTAATTCCCGTACATTCTCTGTTTTTTACAGATTATGTCTCATTTAAAAAATTCAACCCAAAATCCTTTGAAAAAGAAATTAAGAAAAATATGATTACTCTACATGGCAGGTTTGAAATAATTAAAGAATTAAAAGTTTATCCCTCTGAAAAAATTGAACCTTATTTTTTTATTCTTGAATACTCAATGTGTTCAAAAATCAAAACATTTCCAAGACATCTTATTCGTTCCAGTACAGAATCTTTGCTCACCTATCTTAAAGACAAATACAAATTACCAATCAAAAAAACAAAAATTCATAATGTCTCCGAAATTGAAACAGAGCTTGCTAAATGTCTAAAAATGCTTGATGATAAGTTATATAAATAATAATTATTTCAAGGGTATTATATGGAAATAGGTTTTTTCACTTTGCCTGAAAAAATTTGGAATGAGAATAAAGGAAAGTTTGAGGATAACAAATTATATTCTTGGGATGAATTAGAAGAATTTAGAAAGAAGAACAATTTTGATTACATAGAATTTATGATTGAACATATGTATTACCACAATACTCTGAACCAAAAACCAAAATCCTGCAAGATATGCCATTTATCTTTACTTGACACGCCTTTATTGCATAAAGAGAATTTTGAATTTGTGTGCAACTTTCACAAAATGCAGATTTTAAAATATAAGAAATGGTTTAAAATTTTTGATATACATTTACCATATAGATGGCTTTTTGTTTCAAAAAAGGTTTATTTAGAAAGAATTGAAAATTTTGCCAAATTTTTGGAAAAACTTGCAGAAGAGAAAAAAGTAAAAATATTATTAGAAAATGAATTGCATTCTTATGAAGAGTTCTTAGTTTTAACTGAAAATTATAAAAATTTGGGCATTACTTTTGATTTGGGTCATGCTTACATGTCTTATGTAACAAAAAGATGTAAAATACATCCATTTAAATTCTTTAATAAAGTTTTTGATAAAGTAGAAAACATTCACTTAATGGATTCGCACAGAAACTGGAAAATTCACCATGAACACTTATCTCTTGGTAAGGGTTCTTTGCCAATTAAAAAATTTTTAAGAATTCTTGACCATAAAGGATATGATAAAATGCTTACTTTAGAAATGTTAAGAATTGGTGATATTAAAGAAAGTAAAAAATACATTCAACTGTGTTAAGTCAATTACTAAATATATAAAATTTCTTATAAGGACAATGGATCATAATTCGGTTATCTTATCTTAAAAAATTTACAATAATATTATGGTGCGAAAAAATTGGATGTTGGGTTTTCTTGGATTTATGGGATTTCAAGGAATTCGGGGGATTATTAACGGAGACTGGCTGCAAGCCCTCTGGATTGTCTGGTTTGTATGGTTTATTTACTTTATTCCAGAGAAGAAGCAGGCGAGATAATTCTGAAATTTTGCTTTAGACATTGATTTTGCTAAAAATAACTAT
>Ga0190304_1000727_pt1 | contig 15362 bp, 21 predicted proteins | sample 48700712_MG_FD_161670 | JGI IMG/M metagenome (GOLD analysis project Ga0190304, IMG submission 161670) | Hydrothermal vent sediment bacterial communities from Southern Trench, Guaymas Basin, Mexico - 4870-07-1--2_MG | ecosystem: Environmental > Aquatic > Marine > Hydrothermal vents > Sediment ... | reverse complement strand
CAAACTGGAATCTCGGTACATCCCCCTTCCAACCACGTTTTCCACCAGTATATTTGAATTCAACATCTTTAAGTTCCATCTCTTCCACAACCATCTCCGCTATTCTAGTTACCTGTGTTGCTCCTTCACTTCCAAGATTAAAAAGATTTATCTGTTCCTTGGCATGCTCAAAACCGAAGAGTATACCATCAACACAATCCTTGACGTAAAGATAATTTTTCTTCTGTTTGCCGTCTCCAAGTATCTCAAGCTCTCTCGGGTTTTTCCTTAGTTTTCTGATAAAATCGACTATGACTCCATGAGTTCCTCTTTCTCCAACAACGTTTGCGAACCTGAATATCCAAGATTGCATGTCGAAGGTGTGGCAGAAAGAGCTTATTAAACCCTCAGCTGCAAGCTTTGCTGCGCCATAAACAGATATTGGTAAAAGAGGTCCATAATCCTCTGGCAAAGGTATAGAGGGAGTTTCTCCATAAACGGTGCTGCTGGAAGAGAAAACAATCTTATTTACATCTTTTTTTCTCATTCTATCAAGAAGGTTGTAAGTAGCTAGAATATCCTTCTTTGCAATATCTGGCTTCTGTACACCAGCTCTCACATCAGGATTTGCGGCAAGATGAAAAACCACATCATGTCCTTCTAAGGTTTTTTCCAGTGTTTCTGCATCAACAAGGTCTGCTTTGACAAGAGCGAAATAATCTTTTCCTATGTGTTTGGAAATAAACTCTTCTCTCCCTGAACTGAAATCATCATAAACGGTTATCTCATGATCCCTTTCTACAAGTGAATCGACAAGGTGTGACCCTATAAACCCTGCTCCACCAGTTACAAAGACCCTCATGGACTGAATAGATTATCATGATATTTAAGTAATTTGTGGACAGGAATGCCTAAACCCTATATTATCATCTCAAATTGAACGGACGCGGCGGGATTCGAACCCGCGACTGCTGGCTTAGAAGGCCAGCGCCCTATCCATGCTAGGCCACGCGCCCTTTCAGCAACTATAGAATACACTTCAAAATTCATAAAGATGTGGTTTGTGGTAACAGGTATTTTACTCGTATGGTGCAGCTTCCTTGAGAAGGTCAACGTGAGTTAGGAGCATACGTCTGCAGCAGTACCTCTCTACACCAAGGTCATCGAGAATCTCCTTTGGTGTCTCCTTTGGTTTTTCTCCCGCCTCTACAGCTCTTTTATACTCCTGATATCTTTTATTAAAATCTTCGTAGAGAGAACCTATTACCTTACCACAGGTAAAGCATCTAACTGGTATAATCATATCTTCACCTATACGATTTTTGCCTCTTCTTTCTCGCTCCTCTACCCAGAGGCTTCTTTGGCTCTGTTCTTCTTGAATCACTCACTAGCAAACTTCTATCATACTGCAAGAACATCTCTCTAAGCATCTGGTCTCCAGTAAACTCTATGATCCCCTTTGCTATCGCTGTTCTTACTGCATTGGCTTGACCCATGACTCCTCCGCCCTTTACATTGACATCGATATCAAGGGAATCTCTATACTTCTGTGCAATTGCTAGGGGCTCTATCATTCTCCATCTTGCAACCTCTGGCTGATAGATTTCGATGGGAGTGTTGTTTACTCTGACCCTTCCAATGCCTTTTTTAACAGTTGCCCTTGCAATCGCAGTTTTTCTCTTTCCAGATGCAATAACAATCTTTTTTGCCATTTTACTTCGCTCCAAGGAATTTTGAAAGCTCTTCTACAGTTATATAACTGAGCGGATTCTTTTTTATAGAATCAATCCTTTCTGTATCTTTGCCCCCCTCAAACTCTTCAGGTATGCCTATGTAGCATTTTAACCTCTTGTACGCCTCTCTACCTCTTGGAGTCTGATATGGAAGCATTCCGCGTACTGTTCTCTTCACTATTCTATCAGGCATTCTCGGGAAGAAAGGACCCTTTCTGCTTGTACCAATCTCCCTCTTCCCCAGATAGATTTCCTTCAAACTATCCTTCTTTCCAGTAACAAGAGCCTTTTCAGAGTTTACAATCGCAATCTCTTCTCCATTAAGTAACCTCTTTGCAACTATGCTTGCAAGACGACCGAGTATAACTCCTGAAGCATCTACAACAGTGACCATTCAACTACCCCAGAATCCTAACATTCTTTCCCTTTGGGTTGGTTTTGACCAACTCTTCTATGGATATACATTTACCCCCAGCCTTATGAATCTTTTCCCTTGCCTTCTCAGAAAAACTCCATGCGGCAACAGTTACCTTTTTACTCATATTTCCAGCAGATAGAACCTTTCCAGGAACAAGAGCGATTTCATCATCTTTAATATATCTATCTATCTTGCTAATATTAACTACAGGCCAGTTTCTCAGCGGCTTTTCCAACCTCTCTGCAATATCTCGCCATATTGGGGCATCATTTTCATAGGCATTCTTTTTCAGATTGATAATCAACTCAACCAGCATGGGGTTTGTTTTTCTCAGTTTTTTTACCATACTAACTCCTTGCGGGATTTAGTGAAATAGAGAACGATTTATAAGATTTGTGGGGAAAATGGTTAAGAAGAGCTTGTATATCTGCCATCATGAACCCATCTATTGCCGTATGTGGAAGTGATTTTGATGACGAGCATTTAAATGAGGAGATTCTCGGTATGGCTGAAGAGGTTGGCAGAGAGATAGCAAGGGCTGGAGCGATTTTGATCTGTGGAGGAAGAGGTGGAGTAATGGAATCAGCCTGTAAGGGGGCTAAGGAAGAGAATGGAATTACAGTGGGAATACTTCCTGTTTCGAAGGAAGAGGCAAATCCCTATGTCGATATTCCTATACCAACAGGATTGGGTAATCTCAGGGACTTTCTTGTTGTGAACAGTGCAGATGCAGTCATTGCTATATGTGGTAGATGGGGAACGCTGAATGAGATCTCCTTTGCTATGATCCTTAAAAAACCTTTGATTATGATGAATGGAAGTGATGGAGTGGTGCAGGAAATAATAAATAACAATATACTAAATGGCGATTACCAAATAGCTAACTCTGCAAAGGAGGCTGTAGAAAAGGCAATTCAGTTGATTAAAGGTCAATAACTCTCTTTTGGAGATGGAGGGTTAGAAGGGAAGGGATGCACCTTCTTCGGGTTGGTCTTTAGGAGGAATTGAGCCCCGCCTCTCTAAAAAGCAAGCCTCTTAACCCCCCAACTCCATTTAAATACTATCGTATAATGAAATAAATAGTTTTCGCCAAAATGACGTTTTACCAATCCTAATAAATCGATGCAAAGTAATCGAACAGCTCTTCAAAGACTTCAGCTTGTCTCTGTATAACCTTTTCAGCTCCATTCATATCCATATTTTTAACCTCTTTTGCATAGTGTACAAATCTCCCCATCCAGAGAGGTTTTAAACATTCAAGTAAAACGTATTTATCAACATCCTTATCAAGTGATTTGTAGGATGCAGCAAAACTGTAAACAGTTTTTGCCCATGTTTCATCATCAAGTACATCTGCAATTTTTCTTGATCTATCAAGTTTTTCAATTATATCTTTAGGCAGAAAACGCTGGACGGCTCCCCTCAGCCGTGAAAATTCGCTCTCAAGATACTCCTCCATATCTTTTAGATTGACCTTTACAGGTATAGGACGCTGTACAAAACTCTCTCTGTAGAAGTTGTTTTTACCATTTCTTTCTCTATTTCTCCATACATCCTCATAGTACTTTGCCAGCTCAAACATCTCACCAGTGACCTGTCTAAACATTGGTATAAGCATTTTTTCAGGTTCAAGATATCTTGTTGTTGATTCATGGATTTTTAGCGTATAGAGGCTCTCTTTTATTCTCATACCCTCAGCTGCCGCGGTTGTGAGTATGAATATATCAATTCCAAAATCTGATGGATAAAGAGGATGTTTAAGAAGAATATTGTAAAGACTTTTTGATAATCCGAATTCTCCGGCAATTGGTTGTCTTATATCTACACAGTAAAGGGCACGGGTAAATGGATAAGCTAGCATATTTGTTATTACTCCATCATACTTATCTCGTATATAGAATGGTACTGTAAGGTCAGCTCTCCCATAGAGTATTGGTCCTGCAATGGATTCTATCCATTTCGGTCTTATGCTCAGCAAATCTCCATCCACAAGCACAACGCTTTTTGCATCCATAAGTTCAGCTATCTTTAGTATGGTTCCTATACCGGCACCTTTTCCCTTTCCTCCTATATCTTCGGTTACTATCTTTTCAATTGAATTATATGGTTGAAAAAGCTCTGCAAGTTCGAAGGTTCTATCTGTAGATTGTCCAACACTTACTGCTATAGCTTTTCTATAATCTGGAAAATAGCCATATAATCCCTCATTGACTACATTCAGAACATGTAGTATGGTACTTTCGACATCCTTTGATATTATACCAACTAGTATATCAATTGGTTTGATTTTCTTACATTTTTTTACCAAATCGAGGCTCAATTTTCCGTCTGCACCCATCCCTTCTTCATCCTATGAATAAAACACGTAAATAAAAAAGTTATCGTTTTTTATTGTATTGCAAACCAAAGATGTTTTTAACTCGAAGAATTAGAAGAAATTTTAGTAGACAATTGATTAAGGCGAATTCTGTATTGGCTTTATTGATTGATATTAGCAAAGTTACATTCAAAAAAACATCTAGTAAGTTTTATATGATAAAAAATTATGTAGAAGTAAAAGGTAGGTGGAAAAGAGGGATGAATCGTGGCAGATAAATGTGAAACAGGAATCAAGGAATTGGATGCACAGATGGACGGTGGTTTTCCTGCCGGAAGTACAATTCTGATTGCGGGAAGTAGCGGTTCTGGAAAGACCACGCTATGTATGCAATTTCTTGTAAACGGTGCAAAAAAAGGAGAAAAGGGTGTTTTTTTTACTATAACCGAACCTTTGTTCAAGTTAATGGGAAATCTAGAAAAGTTTGAATTTTTTGATAAATCTTTAGTAGAAAATGGACTGATTACTATCATTGATCTTCGTATTATATTTGAAAGAATGGGGTTAGATTCGGAGAGATATACTGTAGAGGATGCAAGTGCACTCTTGGATGTCATAAAAGATATCGCAAAGGAGTTAGACGTAAAAAGATTGGTTATAGATTCCATCACTGCTCTGTGCTATCGTTTGCAGACAAAGGAGATGATAAGAGATTTTATCTTCAAACTAGGTACCTTTCTGGCTGCAAAGGAATGTACAACCTTCCTTACCTCAGAAATTCCCCCAAAAACCTTTTCCTTTTCTCAATACGGCATAGAAGAATTTATTTCCGATGGGATACTCTTCCTTGGAGATGTTGATAGAGGAGGAGATTTAATAAGAACATTGCAGATAGTAAAAATGAGAGGAGTAAGTCACAGCAGAGCGAAGTATGCAATGAGCATATCTTCAAGAGGTGTAGAGCTAGCTCCTCTTCTTAAGATGAGGTGATAAAAGATGTCAACGACTCTTATTGATGGACTTAAGGAAAGAATATCTTCATCTATAGCAATGTATGAATCTGTTGGTATAGTTTTGCCTGGAACTAATTATCCAGATCTATTGCAAGCCCTGTTTGGTTGCGTAAAGGAAAAACCAAATGATAGATGGGTATATATCACTGCCACCAGACCATTTGATAATTTTATGAAACTCTTTGGTGATGTATCACAATATCCAAATGTTACCTTCATTGACTGTATATCGAGATCCTCTGGGATAGTAAGAACCGATGAGCAGTGCATATATATAGAAAGCCCCACCATGCTGGAGAAGATAACCATGGAAGCAAGCAATCTGCTTACCCAGACACCTGAAGGGGCAGAGAAGTATCTCATACTTGACTCTCTTACAACTCTAATGATATACAATGATCCAACCTTGGTAACGGAATTCTTTTATCAGCTGCTTAATAAGGCAAGGTCTGAGGAAGTTCATGCAATATCCTTGGTCGTAGAGGAGGGGGAATTAGATAAATATATAAATAAGCTCATATATCTAAATGACAAAATAATAAAGGTTAGAGACTCCTTCATCTAATGGAGTAGATTGGAATATGCCTGGAGAGCCAGCCATGTACGACTTTATGGGAAAGCAAACGGTATCAAAAGATTTTGTTTCAACAGGAGTTGATAAACTCGACATGTTATTGGAAGGCGGAATCCCAAGAGGTTTTTTTACTCTTATACTTAGTGCACCTGGAAGTGGTTCTGAAATATTGGCAAAGCAGATAGCTGCATCTGGAAATGCTTTACTTTTTACAACCGATGAGACAAAGGAAGAGGTTATAAGCACCATGAAGAGATTTGGCTGGTCCGTCAATGGTGTTGACATTGTAGACATAGCCTCAAAGTATACCCAATCTGTTATGCTTTCTCAGGAAAAAAGAATTAGCATATACCAGAAGAGAACTGGTTTAAATCTCAAGGAGCTTATTGCAGAAGGCTCTGGTGCTCTTCCGTCCACAAAGGAGAGTGAGCCAGATTTCCTGGCAATGCTCGGCGACAAAATGACCGATTCAAAACTTCCTGAGAAGATAATTGTTCATTCTCTAGATTTTTTTCTAGATCAATATCCGCACAATGAGGTTTTGAAAACTGTTCATGCAATGAAGATTGCAAATCTCAGAAATAAGGGCGCCCTCTTCGTACTTCTAACTAAAGGGGTATATGGTGAGCTCTTTGAAAGGAGAATGGAAGGGGTTGCAGATTGTGTCATAGAATTAGAGATTCTAAAGAAAGGTACTTCTTTTGATAGGTATCTTGCTGTAAAAAAGATGAAGAACTATGCAAGAAAAATAGGTATGGCAAGATATACAATAGATAAAGACGGTTTTGTTCTTGAGATGATAGAGAGAATACTGTAAAGCATAAGTACCTTTTTATCTTTCACCTTTTTGATACTATGAGTAAGACTATTGCTGAGAAAGTATTGGCAAGGGCAGCTGGAAAGAAGGATGTAGAAGCTGGAGAGATTGTTAATGCTAGTGTAGACCTTGCGATGAGTCATGATAATGCCGCTCTTGTATCCAAAATATTCAAAGAGATTGATGTAAGCAAAGTATGGGATCCGTCAAAGATCGTCATAATAATAGATCACCGTGCTCCGGCAAATACAATAAAGGCCGCTGAAGCTCATAAGAATATTAGGATTTTCTTGAAAGAGCAGGATATAAAGAATTTTTATGATATTGGCGAGGGAATATGCCATCAGGTGCTTCCAGAGAAGGGTTTTGTTAGACCTGGAATGCTTATCGTTGGGACCGATTCACACACCACCACCTATGGCGCTTTTGGAGCATTCTCAACAGGCATTGGAGCAACTGAGATGGCTGTTGTATGGGCTACTGGAAAGCTATGGCTAAGGATTCCGGAAACCCTAAAGATGATTATAAATGGAAAACTGCCAGATAGAGTGATGGCAAAGGATGTTATTCTGCATATAATCGGAAAAATAGGATCTGATGGGGCAAACTACAAGGCAATTGAGTTTTATGGTGAAACCGTAGAAAATTTCAGTGTTTCAAGCAGAATGACCATATCCAATCAAGCCATGGAGGCGGGAGCCAAAGCAGCAATTATTCCGCCAGATGAGAGGACTATAAGCTACATAAAGGAAAGAACGAGCAAAGAGATCGAGCCGGTTTTTGCAGATGAAAATGCCAATTATGAAAAAACCTACGAGTTTGATATTTCTGATTTAGAACCTCAAATTGCTTGCCCGCACACTGTTGATAACGTAAAGCCTGTAAGTGAGGTTGCTGGTTTACATATTGATCAGGCAGTTCTTGGCTCTTGTACAAATGGGAGGTTAGAGGATTTAGCAATAGCTGCCGAGATACTTAAAGGAAAAAGGATTGCCGAGCATGTTAGAATGATTGTCGTTCCTGCGTCAAGGGAGATATATCTGCAGGCTATGGAAAAAGGATATATGCAGATATTTCTGGAGGCGGGTGCGACTATCATTAATCCTGGATGTGGTCCTTGCTTAGGAGCACATCAGGGAATTCTTGCAAGTGGAGAGAGAGCTATAACCTCAACCAATAGAAACTTTAGAGGTAGAATGGGTTCTCCAGAATCTGAGGTATATCTTGCATCCCCAGCTACTGTTGCAGCATCTGCATTGAGGGGAGAGATAACAGATCCGAGGGAGGTGTAGTGATGATAATAAAAGGTAAGGTTTTGAAGTATGGTGATGACATAAATACAGATGTTATCTTTCCCGGTAGATACCTCGCAATTACTGATCCAAAGGAAATGGCAGAGCATGCAATGGAGGATTTGGATAAAGATTTTCTGAAAAAACTGAAAGAAGCTAATATCATAGTTGCTGGTAAAAACTTTGGCTGTGGTTCATCAAGAGAACAGGCAGCTACTTGCTTAAAATATGCAGGAGTTAAAGCAATAGTTGCTAAGTCTTTTGCGAGGATATTTTTTAGAAATGCAATAAATCAGGGCATACCAATTATAGAAACTAAAGAAGCTGTTGATAACATAGATGAAGGGGATGAGATTGAGATAGATACAGAGAATGGCACTATCAATAATCTTACAAAAGGAACGAGTTTCTCATTTACTTCGCTTCCCCCATTCATACAAGACATAATAGATGCGGGTGGATTAATAAACAGTTTAAAGAAGAAAATTCAGTAGAAAAGTTTATTTGACCAATGCCTTTTATCCGATTGCTTCTGGGGTGGTTTTTATGGTAAAGGAACTAAAATTGGAAACACTGAGACATGGTACAGAGCTACTAAAAAGAGGATTTGCAAAGATGCAGAAAGGTGGAGTAATCATGGATGTTACCAACGCTGAGCAAGCAAAGATAGCAGAGGAGGCTGGAGCAGTAGCGGTAATGGCACTTGAGAGAGTGCCGGCAGATATAAGAGCGCAAGGTGGAGTCGCAAGGATGGCAGATCCAGCAAAGATTCAAGAGATAATGGATGCAGTGAGCATTCCTGTAATGGCAAAATGCAGAATAGGGCATTTTGCTGAGGCTCAGACATTACAAGCGATAGGAGTTGATATGATCGATGAATCAGAGGTTTTGACCCCTGCAGATCCATTTTATCATATTGATAAAAGAAAATTTACAATTCCTTTTGTTTGTGGTTGTAGAAGCTTAGGAGAGGCGGTACGTAGAATTTGGGAAGGAGCGGCAATGATAAGAACAAAGGGAGAGGCTGGTACTGGTAACATAGTGGAAGCGATAAGGCACCAAAGAATGGTAACAGGTGCAATTTCACATCTTAAGTTAATGGAAGATGCAGATCTATATCTGCTTGCAGAGGAATATACACAAAGTTATGTAAAGTCTGCTGAAGAGATCATAGGAAAAGAAGTAGATGGTAATACACCTGTATTTGGCAAGTATATTTATGATGATATAAAGCAGGATATTTTTGAGATATTAAAAGAGATAAAGGAAATACAAAGACTTCCTGTTGTAAACTTTGCTGCTGGTGGAGTAGCAACTCCTGCTGACGCTGCTATAATGATGCAGTTGGGTAGCGATGGTGTTTTTGTCGGCTCTGGTATCTTTAAGTCAAGTGATCCTGAGAAACGTGCTAAAGCCATAGTTGAGGCTACAGCTCATTATGACGAGCCTGAGATAATTGCAGAGGTCAGCAAGAATCTTGGAGATGCTATGAGCGGTGTTGAAATAGAAAAGCTCGATACTCGTTTACAGGATAGAGGATGGTAAGGATAGGTATATTCTCAGCTCAAGGAGCTGTAAGCGAGCATGCATCTATATTAAAAAAAACTTTTAATGAGTTGGGCATTGAAGGAGAAGTTGTTTTTGTTAGAAAAAAAGAAGATATACAATTTGTGGATGGCCTTATCATCCCTGGAGGAGAAAGTACTACCATATCAAGGATGCTGAAGAAGACAGGAGTTGGAGAAGAGATAAAAAGAAGGGTTAAAGAAGAAAGCTTACCTGTAATGGGTACATGCGCAGGAAGTATATTACTTGCCAAAATCATAGAGGATAAAGAGGAAAGATTAGAAACCCTCTCTCTTATGGATATGAGTATAGAGAGAAACGCATTTGGCAGACAGAGAGAATCTTTTGAGGTTGATGTGAATGTTAAGGACTTTTCCAAACCATTTCATGCTGTTTTCATAAGGGCACCGGTAATCTCAAAGATATGGGGAGAATGTGAATCCATAGCTACATTTGAAAATAAAATAATAGCTGCAAAACAAGGAAACTTATTAGCTCTCTCTTTTCATCCGGAATTGACCAATGATACGAGGTTTCACCGTCTTTTTTTAAGCTTTCATTATAGCTAATAGGAATATACCGAGAGCTATCAAAGCACCAATTAATGCACCTATGACTGCAAGAATGCCATTTACAATTACTACTCCACTGAATATCGGCTGAAGTCCTATGAAAAGCACTCCTGCCCATCCAAGGAATAGAACAAATACTATTGCACCTATTGCAATCAAGACACCGCCAACTGCCCTGCTTTTACCTGATCCAAAATATGCTGTAAATGCACCGGCAATTATACTAGCTATTGAAAATACCAGCGTTAGCATACTTAGCAAATATGCCCATACCATTTTACTTACCTCCTAAAATTTTGTTCCTGTAAGGGTTTTTGTATCTACCACTCCCTTTATGGCTCTTATCTTGTTTACCACAACCTCTCCAAGCTTCTCAAAATCTGATGCTTCAACCTTTGCTATTAGATCATACTCCCCAAACAAAGGATGAAGCTCAACTATCTCTTTTACTTTGAGAAGTTCATTATATACTTCATGCTCGTGTGCTGGAGCAGTACTAATCAAGACAAATCCCACAGCCATTTCAAACTCACCTCTTTGTTGTATCTCTTTATATAATATAAATTTTGCCAAAAATCTGTTGGCTTATTCTTTCTTCTTTGTAGTTTTTTTCTTTACAGTACCTTTATTCTCTGTTTTGTTTTCTTTTTTGTTTGTTTTCTTTGCTGTCTTTTTTGGTTTCTTTTTAATCTTCTCTTCCTTTGGCTTCTCTTTTTCTATTACTTCCTTCTCCTCTGTTTTTTCCTCTTTGGGTTTTGGTTTTTCTTCCTTTGATTCCTCTGTCTTCTCTGCTTCTTTCTTTTTCTTTGGTTCTTCCATCTTTAACGTTGGTCTCTTCAAAAGTTCTGACTTATACACCTCCACCTTTCTCAGAGGATAGAATTTTTTACAGTTTTTGCTTATCTCCTTACTTAATTCTTCATTCAATATGCCTTTGATGAGTTCGCTGAGTGTTCTATCTTTTGCATAGGAGATTACTGTATCTTTCATTATCTTTCTTATCTCATGTTTTTGAGAAGTTTGTATTCTCCTCTCTGTAGTTGCAAAGGGTTTTAGTCTTATAAGTGCACCATCTTTCGTATTAACATCATATACTCCATCTATCCGTGATCTCCTTCTACGAATGAGTCTTCTTACATAATCTGTTGTGAGTGTGTGTCCATAAAAGTATGTATGTGCATCTGACCCCTCAACCTCATCTATCTTGAAGTATAGCTTTATGTGAGATTTTCTGAAATCTCCTGTCAAGTCTTGGAGAGAAATCTCTGTCACTCTTCCAATAAGCAGATTCTTATCGGCTGCAAGAGTTTCAGCTATCGGTGCTTCATCAAACATGGATGGAGCAAGTACTCTATACCATGATTTTGCTTTCCATTTGTCTTTTATTCGTTTAATTGCTGCTCTTGATTTTGCTTTTACCATGTTATCACTCTTTTACTAAAACTGCTTCCTGAATGAAATTCCTCTACTTAAATTTATACCAAGAAGGTTAATAGTTCAGAGAAAGCTTTGGCATAGAATTTTGATATAATTGTATGCATGTTTGACTGTCTCTTCATTTACACAACCATACAGCAGCATCACATATAACCTTTGACATTGTTTCTGTAAAAAGTTTTAATCTTCTTCTTTCTCTGAAGGTATTGTAAGCAAGGGTAATGTCGATGTCTCTGGTTCTCTAATAATAGAAATCCGTATGTCAGAAAACTCCATAGAAACTCTTCAATATCCATTTGAAAACCTCTCCTGGTGAAACCAAAAACTTCCAGGGATTCTGGGATACATCATCTGCTATAGCTAATGAAAACTATTCCATATTTGGATATGTATCATATGGTGGTAAAGCATCTTTACCTGTCGAAATACAGTTGACACCTCATGAAAAAGTGAGAAAAACACCAGGTTTTGAAGGAGATGTTCTGCTGGCTGCAATAATACTTTTGGGTATGTTGTATAAAAAGCTCTAGTTCCTTTCTCCAAACGCTCTCTCAAATCTTATTCCATATCTTTTGCAATATTTTTCGATTTCCTCAAAGATTTGTTTGTAATAGTTCTTCTCTTTAAACAGCCTTTTTTTATATATCTGCATCATTTCATTGGGTAGATTTTTTTCAAGATTTTCCCAAACTCCACTCTTGAGATGGAGGGAATCTACTATTAGAGTATTTGTACCTGTCTTGTAAAAAACCTCAACCAATTCCTCTACCTCATCTATTTCAATAGTTGGATATGCTGGACCAAAGAAGATGTAAGTTTTTATTTCCCTATCGGAAAGTACTCTAACTGCCCGCAATCTTTTCTCTATAGATGATGCCTTTGGTTCCATCATTTTTCTCTCTTCGTCTCTAAGAGTTGGTATGGTTAGCCCAACCTCTACATTTTTCAACTTAGATATCAAATCCAAATCTCTCAAAACCAAGTCAGATTTGGTTTGGATATCTATGGGAAAATCATATTTTATCAGTTGTTCCAAGCAGAGACGGGTTAATCGGTATTTCTTTTCAATTGGCTGATAAGGATCTGTGACTGTAGATATCCCTATGGTTCCACATTTTTTCTTCTTCAATTCTTTAGCCAAGACAGTAGGAATGTTTCTTCTTATATCAATAAATTCCCCCCACTCATCCCTTGGTATGGAAAGCACGGAAGGAACATAGCAGTATATGCACGCATGTTCGCATCCCCTGTAGGGATTTAAGCTGTAATCTATGCCTGGAAGACTTGAAGGAGAAAGTGCAGTTTTGCAGTGAACCTCTCTAATTCTCATGATACGAAATCCTCTAGTCTCCTTTGATTCAAGAAGTCTTTCAATACGGCACTATTCTTTATCCATCTCTCTATGGGAATGACCATAAACTTGGATATTTCTTCTAACGCTTCTGCTAGTGTATCGTATTTTGTATATCCTGTTTTTAGTGCAGCTCTCACTGTTTCTCTCACATTCCATACGCCAACAGGTAAGATATAACCAGGATGTGCTTCCCTCATAACCACTACACCGGCTTGCCTCCTCTCTTTTACTAAAGTCTCATTAACAGCGAGTCTTGCAGCATAATAGCAGCCGCCTATCTCTGCATAGGTTTTTCTTCCTTTGTAGAACTCATAGCTGTTATACATTGAGATTGTAGCACCATAGGGATTCCAAGTTGTTTTTGGGTACCATGCCTCTATGAGTTCGTATCTCCAGCTTGTTGGCATCATGAGTATGATCCATCTATTATCAAATCTTTTAAATTTATACATCCTATACTCATTGATCAATGGTGCAAACTTTGTTTGTTTAAGCAATTCCTCACCAAGTAGAGAATCAACAGCTGTGATACTCCATCTCGTAGGGACAAAGCGACGATACTTCTTTACTCCAAATGCTCCTACACTAAATGCCTTTTGAATGCTGCTTATCAGTGCACCTTTTTTGTAGAGTTCAACAATAGCATCTCTCGCCTTTAAATCAGTATCATAAAATGCCTTTTCTATATGTGAATCATATTTTGGGTTGTCTATTTCAAGCCTTTTAAGTGGGGCAGAGGGACCATGGGGTTGAACTTCATCATAAAATGCTATCCTTCCTCTAGGTTTCTTTTCAAAGTATACCTCAGACTGTACAGATTCTTTAGATAACGCGAGTTCTTGTACAAGAGAAACTATTCTGTCAGATGAATTGACATCATGCACATTAACTGTATGTTTACCTCTAACTAATTGTGATCTAAAATTGACAAAATCATCTATGGTTATGTTATCCCACATCTCGGGTGTATCAATAAACGATGTATCCCCTCTAACAGGTGGAACAAGTGGACCTATAGAAACCTTTGGATAGCCTATTCTTCCTACAAATACACTTGGAGGGGAGGAACCATTAAGAATCAGAGAATCTATAGATGGTTGAATTTTAGATAGATATGTCACTCTGAGAAGCACTGGGCACTTTTCTCTACCACATAGCATCTTTGTTCCTCTACATAGTATGCATAGGCTAGAGTGATGTGAATGAAAATTCTTTGTTGATGATTGCTTAAAAGTCCCCTTCACAAGATTATAGAGATTAAAGCAGTTTAAATCTTTTCGGAGCAGAGATATCTATATATAACTAATAACTCATCATAAGTAATGGAGGTAGTTTATGAAAAATTCTGAAAAACAATCCAAAGAAGATATCACCGATGAGGAGGCTATAAAACATTTTAAAGAGAGGTTTCTGAAAAAGATCCCTGTAAAAAAGCGAAAAAAACTCTATGTTGTAGCTGGTGAAAAGAAGTATCCAATAGATGAAATTCTAGATCATATGAAAGCAAAAGATGAAATAGGAAAACTCGAGATTGCGATAGAAAAGGAGTTTATGAGGTGGCTGAGAAAGAGAGGTGAAGAGTGATGGCAAGAGTGGTGGTACAGCGTCCAGATTGGGGAGATTTTGCCTGCAAATGGGGATCGTGGTGGTTAAAGGAGAAGGTTATCAAATCTGCTCAAACGCATGGTTATGCGGTTTCTGACCTCTATGCAGGTGCAGCCACAAGAAGTAATGTTTTGAGAGAATGTAAAAAATCTGATTTTTGCTACTTTTCCGGAGTTGGACATGGAAATTTCACCACCTTTACTGGCCAGTATGAAGAAAAAATCTTCTGGAGAGGAGATGAGGAAACAAAGAAAATCAGCAAAGGTAAACACTTCAATTTTTTATCATGTAAATTCGGAAGGTTTGGTGCAAGATGGATGGCAAGAGAAGGTGGTGCCATAGGTGTACATGCGTACAAGGCAGATTTTATATTTATTGCAGATGATGAACATTTTCCAAACAGTTATGCAGAACCATTTTTTGATGCACACACAACCACGGATAGAGAACTACTTAAGGGAGCAACACATGGGGAGGCACACAGAGCTTGTAAAAAACGTTATGCCTACTGGATTCTAAATGCACCACCAGAATGCAGAAGATATCTTATATGGGATATGCGGCACAAGGTTTTTTATGGAGATAGAACCAAAAGATTGAGTGATAGCAAAAGCAAATGTTTTGTGGCTACTGCCACTCTTGGAGACGATTCTGCTGATAGGTTACAGTCATTTTACTGGCTAAG
>Ga0190304_1000726_pt1 | contig 15371 bp, 33 predicted proteins | sample 48700712_MG_FD_161670 | JGI IMG/M metagenome (GOLD analysis project Ga0190304, IMG submission 161670) | Hydrothermal vent sediment bacterial communities from Southern Trench, Guaymas Basin, Mexico - 4870-07-1--2_MG | ecosystem: Environmental > Aquatic > Marine > Hydrothermal vents > Sediment ... | reverse complement strand
AGGTATGCAGAAAAAGCCCCTAAGGAGGAGTAGATGGCACACGGTGCACCTGATTGGTGGAGTCGTGCACATATAGACATTATTGCCCAAGCACTAGCATATCTTGAACAAAGGCCAATATATGGTGAGGCAAAGAATGCTGAGGATACTGTCCTTATTCCAGCTAACGAAGGTGGTAGTCTAGTAAAAATAATAGGGAAAGGGAAATTGTATTCAGGGATTATTCATATTGCAACTAACCACAGTGTAAAAGAAGACCACATAAGATTGTATGTTGACGGTAATTCTATATATGAAACGACATGGGAGAACCTTATCCGTTTTGGAGTATCAAGACCATATGACTCACTTATGTGGGCTAGCTGTTATGATGAAGTGAATTATCGCTATGCAGCAAGTTTTATGGGTGATATTACATTTGAGGAAAATTTTGAGCTCGCATATTACAATACGACCGATTATACTGTGACACTGTATTATAACTTAACATATGCCTTGGTGCAGACATAAATATTAAAAATGAGAAAAGTAAGAATATATGGTATGGTAATATTTTGGAAAAGCAATAGAAAAAGTCTCCGTATTTCCTTTGTTGACATAAAAAACCCGCATAACCGTGGAGACATTGAGATAGACTACAAAGATGGCATATCAGAGGAAGATATAAAGGACGCCATAGCCAGGGAAAAGGCAATTGATAAAGACAACATTGAGATAGCAAAGCACATATTGCCTAACCTGCCATTAAAGGAGAGCTAATATGGGTGAAGCTAATCAGGTTAAGTGGGTAGGGATAAGGCCGACAGAGCCTGCTGAGACAATACCAGTAGAGGAGCAATCTCCACTTACAGAGATAGGGGTAAAGCCAGTCACACCAAGACAGGCCATACCTATCCAGCCATATAGGGATTTTGGAACACAGGTTGCAGCCCATAATTGGGTAGAAGGTGGTACGAGAGTCATCTACACAGTATCATCGGGGAAAAGCCTATATTTATGCAGTGTTGCCTTTTCTGTTTATCCCACGGCTGATGGAGAGGGGACTTTTGAGATTAGAGATGAAAGTAATACGATTAGATACATCATTTTCCAAATAAGACGTCAGGCTTATGATGGCACAATGGTAACACTGACATTTAATCCTCCATTTGTCATACCAGAGGGTTGGGGTATAGCCATGTGGTCTTCTGCAAGTGGATTTAGGCTAAGAGGCTTTATTTTTGGCTATGAGCTTTAGAGGCAAAAATGGGTAAGCTAATAAGTTCTGTTTGCCATTTTATAATGGCCTGGTGGCCTCTTTTTTTTCTTTTCTTTGTGTGGCGCATAGCACGCCATATTAAGATGATAAGGAAGGCCGTTGAGGCCTTTGTATTAAGTGACATCTTTAAAGGAGGTTTGTATGAGAAAAAGAGTGCAAATCCTGGAGAACAGGGAGACCTTGACCTTGAACCAAAGGGGGGAGCCGATAAGGGTAAGAAAAATTAGTTTTGCTGTAGGAAATCACGGACCATTTGATTATGAGGTACCTGTTACTGAGTGGGATATCACAAAATTTAGGGAATACGTAGCTGAAAGAGTGAAAGAAGTAGAAGAGATGGAAAGACTTGAGGTATGATCCCAGAGCACGAGCAAGGATATATACCTGAAAAATGTAGGGGCCTTTATATTACCTTTGGTCCAGATATAAGGGCAACAAGGTGCGGGAGACTGCTTCCATGCCCTCTGGCAAAGGCTGCACACAGGGCAGCAATGGTGATTGGAACGCCAGGGGCAAAGCTTGCCAAGGCACTATCTGACGCCCACGAATACTACACCCATTCCCCTGATATTGAAGGACATAGGGAATTTATGAGAAGGGTTTGGGATTGGACCATTGCAGCAAGGCATATCGGTAAGTCCCTTATTCAAAGTGTTGGCGAAGATATTGCCAAAAAACTGGGCTTTACACCCACACCAATTACCCCACCATATACCCCACCATATCCTGAGCTTCCAAAACCAGATTGCAGTGAGCTTTGTAAGCTTATAGGAAATGCATGTAAGGCACGTTATACGTGTTATGAGGAAGAGACAGAGGTAAAAGGGCCAGGTTTTGTTGTGCTGTCAGATACCTCTATATGGTGGGGGGACAGTTATGCTAGTGGTAATATTGTCGGGGTGTACTGGCCTACATACAACTATGAAGTCAGGTACCCAGGAGAAAAATTGTATAGAGGATCTGGATTTTACTGCCAAAAGGGTGAAGGGTTCCTTATAGGTGAAGGGGTTTATACCTGTGACCATGAGCTTTGTGCCTTTACATCAGACTTCCACACCTACCTTTATCTTCAAAGGGGAGATAGCGTTTTAGGGCCTGGGGCAATAGTACACATTGGTAAATTATGGTACATAGACAAAACAATAACGTTAGAATATGAAAGCTTCTTTTTCCCAAAGAGATGGTAGAGATGAAAATTATAAGGCTTCTTCTTTTGCCCCTTAGAAATCAGAGGGGAAGCGCAAAAACAGTTTTTACTATAGCAAATGCCCTCTTTCAGGCAGGTATGCATGCCTATGGTGCCATTAAGGGTCATCATGGCGGCCTGGGCTATCTAGGGGGAATTTGGTCTGCAATTACAACCCTTGCAGATTGGATTGCCAGGGTCCTTAACTGGATAGATGAGCGCCTTGACTGGTTTATAAAGCGCACAATGTTCTGGTTACTTTCAAAAATCCATGAGTTCTGGAAAGAAAGAATTAAAAAGGAGCTTGAGAAGATTCTTGTCAAATACGAGGACCTTAAAGCCTTTTACACAGAAATAAGGGCAAGGCTTCTTTTTGCCCTCCAGTGGACCCTTGCGACCCTTTTCCCAAAGACATGGAAAGATATACAAATGATGTTTGCAATGCTCAGGGACTTGGCTGCCTTTACCTATGCAATTGCACCAACGGTAGCCAAGGCATTCTATGATGTCATAAATTACATTGATGCAAAAATAAATGAGATAAACAACTATATCTCTGAGAAAATAAATGATGCCATAAGGCCAATACTTACAGAAATAGATAAAGTGTGGGGAAATATTGACACAATATTCCACGACCATCTCTATCCTATGCATGAGGCAATGAATAGGCTTGAAAGAGACCTTCACAAGGTAATAACCCCAGAGGGCAAAGTAAGAGAGGAGTTTGCAGAGGAAAGTGGGAATGTGTGGGCAAGGGTTTGGATTGGAAAGATTAGGGCCGCTGTAAAAGGAATAGAGGTACCTTATAAGCCTCCTTCTATGCCTGTAGGGGAGATTGCAGAGATACTAGAGAAGCTTTGTCCTGATGAAGTAGAAAAGATGCCAGAAGAGGAGCTTGAGATGTATAAATACCTAGAGGAAATATCAGAGAGGACGGAGTGGGTATAAGATGCCACAAAGCATAATAGACCAAATAAAGGACCTTCTTACAGGCAGCGTTGCAAGGCTGTGGACTGGTATCAAAAACTGGTTCTCTGGCTGGGTATCCTGGGGCATTGAGAGAATCATAAGGACCTTTAGACACTGGATAGCCACACTCTTTGGCTATGGTGCAATGTGGGCACTAAGGGGAGGCGCACTTGCACACCCACAGGTGGCGTTTAGGATTACGGGTAAGATTGCAGATGCGTACTTCACCCCACCTGCTGCATGGGTTGGGTTTATTAACTCATATATAAAGCAGCTTACTGGAGAAGGGATTGACGTAGAGCTAATAACTAAACTTGGTGCTGCCGTAGGGGGCAGGGGAATTATAGAGAGGATTGGTGAGGCATTCCTAAGCCCGATGCTCGGGTTAATACTTCCAGACCCACCAATAACGCCAGAGAAAGGGCTTGATGCGGCAGAGAGATATTTAGGGACAAATATACAGTTTCAGCTAAATGCGTGGTTGCTTCATTTGATAGGGGATATTGTAAGCCTGGGGAAGTTAAAGTCACTCAAAGACTTGCCTAATGCTATATCCTGGTCTTATGGGCTTGGATGGCTAAGTTGGCTGGTTATGGGTGTACCCTTTAGAAAAACGATATCTGAGCCTCTGGAAAAATTTTACAACAACCTATACCCAAATGAGCTGCTTAGTGTGAGTGATGCAATGGCTGCGTGGATAGCTGGGAAGTGGGATTGGGAGAGGCTAAAACAGGAGCTTAGATGGAGAGGATATGATGATGACAGGATAAAGATACTAGCGTATTTTGCACAAAAGGAGCTTAGTGACTCAGATCTAAAAACCCTTTGGAATGAGGGGGCGATAACGGAAGATGACATAGATGAGGAGCTGAGGTTAAGGAAATATGGAGAGTATGAGAGGTACTATTTAAAGATCCTCATCACAAAGGCAAGGTGGATGAAATGGAGGGATAAGGTTTTGGATGCTGCAATTGATTGCTTTATTCTAGGAAGGTTATCTGAGAGTGAGCTTAGAGGGTACCTTAACCAATGTAATTATAGAACGGATGAACAAAATCTTGTGGTTGACTGGGCACTTCTCCAAAAGGTTAAAAGGTGTACCCCTAGTGACACACAGATAGTAAGGGCATACAAGAAAGGTAAGTTAGGGTTGGCTGAGGCAAGGAAGATGCTGATGGACAAGGGGTGGAGTGACAGGTGGGCGGATATACTGCTGAGTGATTGAGAAAGGGTTTTAAAAAGCTTGCTAACATTTTAATTAGTACCAAAAGGGATTGCCTTGATAAAAATTTTGGAAGGACTAGGGAGAGGATAATGACATCAAATCTCAGAAAATCCAGGTATGTCAATGACTCTGGGGAATGTCTGATAATATTTTATTATGTCAAATCTGGAGTTTTAGGATATATCCCAAAGGGCTTGGCTGGGCCTAAGTTTTTAAACGCAATTTCAAAATCTTGCTACCAGATGGAGGTCTCCTAACATGAAAAAATACCCCCATATGCTTCCAAATGAAATTCCCCTGTGGGAGAGATTCCTTAGCCTCTATGGTAAGGATTTCAAAAATTTCCGTTATGATATTCATGTTGGTCGTGGTGTTGATCCTGGTCCAGACTATGATCCTAAATGGCGTAAACTTGCAATACAACTTACCCAGAAAAGGATAGATGTTGTGGGGGAGAGGGATGGGGTAGTGTGGATCTTTGAGGTAAAGCCTGATGCAGGTTTATCTGCCATTGGTCAGCTTCTGGCGTATCGTGCCCTCTACAGACGTGACTTTAACTACACTGGTGAGATTAAGCTTGCAGTAGTAACCACAAAGGTAAATGCTGATGAATTCTATCTATTTAACCACTATGGTATCATAGTGTATGAGGTAGGCTATGTATAACTCTGTGATGGAGATCCTAAAGCTATGCCCATGTCCCCTGGCCCTTGTAGCCCTCTTTGTTGTCCTTATCCTCTATGGTGAGAGGTTCCGTATCTTAAACCACAAAATAAGCAAACTGGAAAAAAGGATAGACGATCTCTACAAACTTCTTGTTGAGTTGTCTAACCGCCTTCCATAGCACCCTCACTCGGTACTTCCTTTCTTGCCTTGATAGCTATATTTTCCATCACTCCCTTGATATAGCCGTCAAGCTTAACTGGTGACTCAGGATTGCGCTCCTTAAACCTGCGATACTGTTCTTCTATCCAATCTAAAGAGGGGAAATCAACAAAGGGGTTTTTCTGTTTAACCTGCTCATAGACAGCTCTGGAATCATATCCCCCCCTATCCTCATGTCCTTTAGTAGCACCAGGGGACTTCCCCTGCCTTCTTTCTGTTTGTTGTTTTATTGGATCTTTTATGGGGGACGGATTGGTCCCTACTGAGGGGACGGATTGGTCCCCTGCTATGTCCCCAGCCATGTCCCCTGTCCCCTCAGGTATGTCCCCTACTTCCTCTATCTCAACCACTGGCCTGGTCTCTTCTTTTGTACTAGACATCCAGGGATGTACCAAAAAGACATAGGAATTTGTTTGGTGCGTATTGTCCCTTACAGTAGCAATAAGCTTATGCTGTTTTAGTTCTGCAAGAAGCCTTTTAATATGCCTCACACTACACCCAAGCTCCTTAGCCAGTGTCTTCTGGGATGGAAAACAAAATCCATCCTCACCCGCATGCTGGGTAAGCTGCCCAAAAAGGCACTTAGCCCCAAAGGATACCTCTTGCCTCTGCATTAACCAGTTAGGGATAGAGCAAAACCTGAATAGCTTATAGGGATTGTATGTCCTCATAGAAACCTCCCTGAAATAGGATTTACCTGCTTTTATCATATAAGATAGGGGACGTAAACCACCCATTGGATACCAAAAACCCCCCGGCCAGGGAGGAAACCAGGGGGAAAGGAGGGAAGGAGATGAAGGCAAAAGGTGAATATGCCAAGTTACCTATATTATAATACTTACTATTTGTCAATGTCTATGCTGTCTCCTTTGCCTCATCTCCTGCTCAAATGACTCAAAGACAGATACTAAAGCAAGGGCTAACTCTGCGGGTTTTGGTATCCTGTTTGTTTTGTCTATAAAAAACTGTAGACTTTCCCTAAAAACATCTGCCAGCATCTTAACCAGATCATAGTCCGTATTTTCTATCATATCCTCCTTATCTTAAATGACCAGTATCTAGTAGGCTCAACCGTATAGCCCTTTCTATCCACCCATTGGCCCTCTATCAAATAAGGGCCTACAATCATGTTCTCAATACCCTCTAGCTTATTTTTAAGGGCTGTCTTAAGCCAGTTGTACTCTTTGTTTAGCTCTTTTAACTGTTCATACCTTGAGATCATATCAATAAGCTCCTCATCATCCCACTGCATAACCTGGGTACCCCTTACCATATCTGGAAGGCATATATGGGCAAACTTACAGTTCTCACACCACTCATCTGGTAAGGTTGGATCCTTTTCAGGTTCCTTTTTCCTAGAGACATACCAGTTTATCCTCCTGCACCTTTTTTGTATCTCTTCCCAGGCTGGCTCATAGAATGCTACGGATACGTCTTTTATCTCCCCTGTTAATCTGTTCTTTAATATCAATACCGCTGTAGCATGTTCACTCATCCCCAGGTAACTCTGTATTTGAAATGGCCAGAGCCTAACATGTAAGAAGTCACTATGCCACAGATCATCTTCGTGTTCTATCTGATTGAATATAGTAGGGCTAACGCTTTTAATTTCTAGAGGAAAAACCATTCCTTTTACCTCTATCTTCCCATCAATATGCCCTGATAGCCTAAGCCTCTCAATGTAAAACGGCCTCTGGCTCTCAACCACCCTAAAGCCCACATCCTGTAGCAGCCTAAGTACTGCCTGCTCATGAAGGTTTCCCTCATCAAAGTAATACTGCATCTTGACGGGTATTAGTGCCTGTTTATCCCATGCGGTGCGGCTGAAGTAGTGGTACCTTAGGCATGGATGGCCTATCTCAGATGCCCTGTTTGTATGAACAGGGTTAATCTTACGTTTTTTCTCTTTGTACTCCTGGATTTTTTCGCTTATTAGCCCCATTTTTCTCCTCCCCATAAAGGTAGGTGTTAAGGTGTGGATTTAGGCCGTCTAAAAGAGCTTGAGAAAGATTGCCTTCAATCCTTGCCTGGACTTTTTTACCTTTCTGAGCAAGCCGTGCACATCGGTAAGTTAGATCAATCTGCCATACCCATATAGCCTCAATAATTTTATCTCTCCCCCACTTCCTCAAGCTTCTATCCAGTTCCTTTATCAGGCCTATCTTTTTTCTCCTTTTGCTTAAGGTACTCACGATAGCTCTGGGCTTGGCTCTCTATGAATCTCTTAAGCACTTCTTCACCTTTTAGGTTTTGCCTTGCGCAATTCCACTTAAAGTCCACCCAATCCTGGAAAGAGACTCCTAATATGAACCAAATAGGGTAATGACGACTACCCATCTTTACCTCCCCCTCCAAAGCAGGTTGTATTCTCTGTAGATCATCTCTATGTACCGCTCAGCTTCTTTTTCATTATCAAAGGTTGCCAGCACGTAAGATTCATCACGGGTGTTCCATGCCCGCACTTCATATCTATCTTTATATTTCTGTTCAATACCGATTGACTCAATCAATGCCAAGTTTACAATCCCTTTTGAATTTTTGAGCTTCACAAACACCTTAGCCCTCCTCTCTATTTTGCATTTTAAGGGGGGTTTGTTGCCCTTCTGAGGGTTTAGATACCTGTTTTGTCTCAACCCCCTCTGATTTTGCCATTTTGTAGTCCACCTTAGGGATTTTATTCACATCTATCTTAGCAGCACGCAGATCATCCCAGGTCATCTTCCTTAACCCGATCAGCCTGGTTATCCCATTCACAATGCAGTTGGTATAGGCAGCCTTCTTAACTGAGGGTATATCAATCTCATCCAGGGGCTTTAGTTTGCCCTTGGAGTATGCAAAGAATTTAGCCCTAGTGCTACTGGTCCCTATTGCACGTATGGCTATATCGTTCATAAAAAACGTGCCCTCACAGGTAAACAGATACCACTTGCCTTTCTCATCCTCCCTCTCTTCTTCAATCATCTTAAGGTCCTTCCACCCTATGCCAAACAGCCTTGCTATCTTCTCAGCCCCACTGGCACACAGATACGGTTGACCACCTAGATTTACCCAATCCCCTGGCCTTGTGATAGCCAGGGCTGCCCTGATAAGACGGTTTACTGCCTCTACCCTCTTCTCTGCTATCTCTGACAGCCTGATAAGGCTATCTGCCTCAATGAGGGCAGAAGACTCTACATCAATAAGTTCCTTTGCCATTTTTACCCCCCCTTAATAAACCCAAATTCTTGGATGTGGTAAGGATCTATCTATGTCTAGGTGTATGAAGTTCTTGCCAATCCCTATCCTTGGTATGTCAAACAGCATTGCAAGGTTCAATAGACGATACCTATACTCATCATTGGGAATTGCTATATCAGCCGCTAGTCCCCTAAGGTGTGCGCTGTTAGGTACCCCTCCAACTTCTTTGTTGTGTTTTTCACACCTATATCCACTACTTATTACCATCGGCTCACCTAGGGATATCCGCATCATCTCAAGCATCCTTACAAAGGTTTCATCCATGTAATTCTCACCACAGCAAGGACAATCAAACTCATGCCGTTTGAAATAGTAAAGGCTATCCCAAAAACTACTCATCATTACACGCAAGAAGGGCCAGGAGTAACTCAGAGACTACATCATCAATGGGGTTCTCTGTTTGCTTACATCTCTCATGCCAGTCCTTCAGGAGCAAACAAAGCCCTTTCCTTAACTCTGGTGTCATGTGCCTTAAAAGCCTAATTAAAATGTCTAAAAGCACTCCTTTAAAGTCCATCTATTCCCTCCATGCCTCAACGTATTTTTCAGTAGGGCCTAAGATAGCCTCTACCATATCCCTGGTTAGGGCAGCACCAACCGCCCTACACCATGCAACAAGTGCCTCTTTCTTTCTGCGTGGTGGTGCTGGTAGCTGTCTTAGAAATATCAGGACCTCATCCTTTTTCTCTGGGTCAAGTAGCACGCTAGGGAAGATGACAAGTTCACCACTCATTACAAACTACCCTCTATTTGGCTTTCTAGTTTTTCATACTCTATTTTTAACCTCTCCAGCCTCAGCTCAAGGGCTAACTGGTGATTTACTAACACACGCTCAAGAGAGTCACATTTTGCCAATTTTTTCCACCTGTCCATTTGTTTAATACATTCAGTGGTCTTTTTAATTTCCTCGCTGAGGCGCTCTAATTTCCTCTTCTTTCGGCCATTTTTTGGCATCTCTTACAGTTGTAACCCCATAGGTGGAATAGGTCCAGAGGGATTAAAGTAATCAGCTTCCCTCTTTACCCTTTTCCTTCCTCTCTTCTTTGGTTTCCTCAAGCTCTTCGGCGGTCCTAGCAACAATGCGACCATCACTAAGACGCACAATATAAACTTCCACATCTTTTACCTCTGGTACCTTAAACTTTAGTAGTCTTTCTGGTCGCATAGACAATTACCCCTTTTTGGCCTGTTATTTTATCCCTTACGGGTGTTCCTGTCTTAAATTTTAAACCAAGGGCTTCCTCCCCTGTCAGCTTTGGAGGAGGGGCCTTTTTTAACTTATCTAAAGGCTGCTGGCCTAGGGTTATGTGGTCAATAATCTTTCTATGATCTACACCCATTGATCTGTCCCCCAAATATGAAAGCCTTTTTTACCCTGATATACCCAGACCTCAACCTTTAAGGCTGGGTAGTCATGCCTCAAGCACCATAATTTTTCAAGCTCTTTTCTTTGTGGCCTTCTCCCTTTTACCTGGATAAACCTAACAGTATTCCTAATGGCCACTAGGTCAATGGGACCTTTTGAAGCTGCAGACCTTATAACCAGATATCCCTCAGCCTCTAGCTTCTTTTTTGCCAGATACTCTATACGCCTTCCTTTTTTGTAGCTAGTTTGTGTCATCTTGCCTGTTTTTGCTCCATAAGCACTTTATAGCACTTCTCACACACATGTATAACATATAAGGCATCGGCTGGCACGGACTCATCACAGATGGCACAGCGCATCATGACCTTATGGACCTCAGGCCTCATCTCCGTTATTCTTTGCACAGGTTGAGCTACCTTTGCATATTCCAGGGTACCAAGATCATCCCTGATCCACAGGTCTAATGTCTTTGGAGATGCCCCATTTTCTATACAGAGCTTGAGAAAATAAAGACGCCTTTCCCTATCTTTGTGTTTCATCAAAGTCCATGCGTGGGATTTCTTTATATGACCAGCCCTTAGTGCCTCTTTTATCTCAGGATCACAATAATGTACTCTTTCTGTATCATAAACCCACCCTTCACTTTTTCCAAAAATTTGTGCAATTTCCTTATTGGTTAAGCCCCCCTCAGTTCGGAGTTTGTATATTAGAGCTGCCTGGTCAACGGGGTTAAGCTCTTCACGTTTTAAGTTCTCATGCAGCCTTTCAATCAAGACCCCTTTATCATCAAGATCCTTCACTATACAAGGGACCTCTTTTAACTCAGCCATCTGAGCAGCCAGGAATCTCCTGTGTCCTGCTACTATTTCAAACTTTTCCCCATCAGGCCTGACAATTAGAGGTTCAAGTATTCCTACATTGCGGATGCTTTCCGCTAATTCCTCAAGGTTCTCTTTAACAATAACAGACCTTAGTTCTTCTTTAGGCTCAACTATCTTTTCTATCGGTATCTGTTTTACTTCCATGTCTGCCAAACCCCTGTATAGGATATATGGAGATCATGCCTGGCTCAGCCTCCATCCAGACATAATCCCCTATTTTTAAGCCTGCCTCTGCAGCAAGAGGATTGGGAATGACTATAAATGGAAATCCTCTTAGGTTTCTAACCTTCATTACCTTTCCTTCTGCCATGTGTCCTTCTCCTCATATCCCTATACCCCTTATAAAACACCTTTGACAGTTAGTCAACCCCCTTAGCACCCATTGCCATTCTTGACAAAAATCTAGATACTGCCTACAAGTTTGGCAGGTATAGGAAATATTTATAGATCCTATACCAAAAAATCATAATAGGAGGTTTTGACCATGCCAGCAATCAGAAGCGCAGCTGAAATTGCAGAAAAGTGGGCAAGGGTAACACCAGGCCGTAGCGCTGATTACGCTGCGGGTATTGAGAAGCCCAAAAAGTCCTGGTCTGAGGCCGCACTTGCTGCAGAAGAGGCTTATGAGGGTGGTGTACAGCAAGCTATTGCTGAGAAAAGATATGCCAAGGGAGTCCGTGAGGCTGGTGATGAGAAGTGGAAGAGGAAGGCTAAGGAGCTTGGTACAACAAGATGGGGTCCTGGTATTAGTGCAGCAAAGGGGGATTATGAAAGAGGTTTTGCCCCATTCCGTGATGTAATTGAGAGGACTGTACTTCCACCAAGAAAGCCTAAGGGTGATCCATCTAACATTGACAGGGTAAGGATCCTTGCAGCTGCCTTACATGAGGCCAAGATAAAGGGATAAAATAAGGGAGGTAAAAGACTATGCCTAAGACAAGGGATTACTATCTAATGAAGGATGAGACCGTGCCAGACTCTGGTACGGTTACAAAGGACTTGAATGTCAAAAAACCAATCCAGTTCATTGAGTTTATGATTGAGCAGACAGTTGACACAAATGACTACGATGACCACCCTCTACACAAAGATGTAAGCAAGATAGAGATAGTTGATGGCGCTACTACCCTATGGTCTCTTTCCATGATCCAGGCACAGGCCTTAGATTGCTTCCACCTAGGCCGTTTCCCATACATGCTAACAAACACAAAGGGTGGTGCAACTAACAAAGAATCTGTCATTATCCCCTTTGGGTTCAATCTCCACGATGTAAGGCACTACTTTGATCCCACAAGGTACACAAATCCTCAGCTAAAGATCACATACAGCCTCACCACTGGTACAGGCTACTGGACAGCAAACGGAACAAAATTCACAGTCCGTCTAAGGCTGATAGAAGAGGGGGCAATGGGCTATGGTGGTTTCCTAATGGCAAAGGAGATAAAGAGTGGTACCCTTCCAACATCTGGAGAAGAGAGGATTGACCTACCAAATGATTACCCATACAGGATGCTGATGATAAGGGCATACTACACAGGTGAGAGGGTAGATGAGGATATCACCCAGGTAAAGCTAACATGTGATGCAGATGCATTTGTCCCATTTGACCTCTTAGCCGATGAGATTAACCAGATGCAGATTGAAAGGTGGGGCTTCTTTACTGACTTTATCAAGGCTTCCAAACAGGATAATGAGGTTGTCTATGCAAGGCTCCAGGATGTCTGGCAGGCATTCCTAAGGCCTACCCAAGATGGCCATATGGGATGTGTAGAGGGGCTTGACGCAGAGAAGTGCACAATTGGCCTCTACAATATCCCAGCCGCTACACCTGCAAAGGTTACATCTGATGAGCTGGTTGAGGTTATAGCCAGGGGGATCCAGCCACATGCATGCTGGGCTTTCATGTTTGGTCCAGGAGATGATGAATCCTACTTCTTCCCTGCAAAAAACTACGGAGATATTGACCTGGTCTTAACCTGCAGCGGATCTGGTGCAGCCTACTCTGTAGTCTTACAGCAGCTAAGGACATAGCCATCCATGAAGTGGAAGTATGCGGGGTATCTAGGCCATGTGCCAGATGCCCCGATAAGGTGCCCTATTTGTGGGCACATAATGGAGTGTCACCAAAGTTGGGTATTCAAAGTGGCCGATGATCCTAAGTGTGGGTGGAGGAATGATGTTAGGTACAAGTGCCCTGTCTGTCACAACTGCCAGTGGTTTGGGATCCCAATCTCTGAGGATGAGGCAAGAAGGATCCTTGCAACTAGGAAGGATCCTTGTATTCACCCACATGTAGAGAGGGAGGATAAAAACCATGGATGATAGGGATATACTAAGAAGCCTTGTAAATGACGCAGTAAAGGGACTCCTTAGGTCAATTGGGGATGCTGGAGCGAGCCCGATAAATTATTCAGGATACACCGTTTTGCATTGGTTATACAATGCCTTTTTGCGGCTAGGCGTAATAAAACAATGTTTTGAGTACCCCGCGAGTGCACAAACCTACACAACCACAGCCCTTGCCGCAAATGCAACATATACAGGCTCTGCCATAGACTTCAATCTAAGCCGACTTGGCCATGCTGGTGCAATAGCCTACGCCGACCAGGACGGAACAATGTACTTTGAGGGTTCCATAGACTGTAGCAACTGGGATATAGAGCTAGGAAGCCAAGCCCTTACAGGCGGGTCTGGGGCACAATTAGTGGTGCAGGTACCATGCCAATATATAAGACCCAAGTATGTAAATGGGGCTACTGCCCAAACTGTCTTTAGATTTGGAGGGAGGTACTTTATCTAATGGCAAAACCATACATTAAAAAGGTTAAGGTAAAGGATGAGTTAGGCAAAGAGATAGAAGAGGACCACATCTGCTATAAGTGTGATAAGTGCGGTAGAGAGATAGACAACATGAATGAGGGATTCTTTGGCCATGCAAAGATACCAAACCTTGTCCTTTGTGAGAGGTGCTACAAGGAGATAGTGAAGGCCAAGAAGTGGGATGAGACATATCTAAAATCACTCCTAGAGGAGACAACAACATGACGTTTATTAGAGACAGAAAGGTAGGCACAGTAGGGACATCATGGATAAATGTTGACTTTGATGTTGTGAAACCAGGAAAATTCCAGGAGATAAAAAACCTATCCGTTTACAATGGCCACAGTAGCCAAACCCTGGATGGGTATATTGGGATATATGCAGTAGGGGCCTTTAGGCGCTACTATGCCTTTACTGATCTTCAGCCTGGTGCAGTTTATCAGATCCCAAAACCGCTTTACCTATCTGACTCAGACCATATAAGGGTAATGCTAAAAGGAAGCGGTTCTGGCACAAACTATGAAGTGTCATTCCACGGATTTGAACAGTAATGGTATATGTATTTGACTTTACTGTACCCAAAAATACTACTAAGGAAACGCAGCAGCTAAAGCGCCTAAAACTCTGCTATGGCATAATACACCAGATAGATATTGTATTTCCTACTGGTTGCTGTGGGCTTGTCCATGCCCACATAGATGACGCACTCCATCAAGTTTTCCCCACTAACCCTGATGGTACCTTCTCAGGAGATGGTGCGCCTATAAGTGGTAAGGTATTCCATGAGCTAGCATTTGAGCCATTTGAATTGCAACTTTGGGCCTGGAACGAAGACGATACCTATGACCACACGATAACTGTGAGGATCTGGATACTTAAGCCCTGGGAGCTGCTTCCATTTAGTGAGCAGATGTGGAGGTATGCAGAAAAAGCCCCTAAGGAGGAGTAGATGGCACACGGTGCACCTGATTGGTGGAGTCGTGCACATATAGACATTATTGCCCAAGCACTAGCATATCTTGAACAAAGGCCGATGTATGGTGAGGCGAAAATGGTTGAGGGTGATGTCCTTATTTCCGCTAACTCAAGTGGCACATTGGTACAAATAACAGGAAAAGGGAAATTGTATTCTGGATATATCCGTATTGTGACTGACCATTCTGTAAAAAAAGATGCTATAAGATGGTATATTGATGGTAATTTGATATATGAAACTACATGGTGGGATTTTATCCGTTTTGGAGCATCAAGACCATATGAGTCACTTATGTGGGCTAACTGTTATGATGAAGTGAATAATTATTTTACAGCAGGCCTTATGAGTGACATTACATTTGAAGAGAGTCTTAAGCTTACATATGAAAATAACAGCGATTATAATGTGATAGTGTATTGCAACTTAACATATACCTTGATGCAGACATAAATATTAAAAATGAGAAAAGTAAGAATATATGGTATGGTAATATTTTGGAAAAGCAATAGAAAAAGTCTCCGTATTTCCTTTGTTGACATAAAAAACCCGCATAACCGTGGAGACA
>Ga0190304_1000724_pt1 | contig 15396 bp, 11 predicted proteins | sample 48700712_MG_FD_161670 | JGI IMG/M metagenome (GOLD analysis project Ga0190304, IMG submission 161670) | Hydrothermal vent sediment bacterial communities from Southern Trench, Guaymas Basin, Mexico - 4870-07-1--2_MG | ecosystem: Environmental > Aquatic > Marine > Hydrothermal vents > Sediment ... | reverse complement strand
CGATGATATTATTGATATTGACTGGGATTTAAAAGAAGGAACACAATCAAATCTTTTTGGGCAAGAACTGGAAAACAAAAAAGCAGATCTACTTAAAAAAATAAGCAACGAACAAAAAGAGTTTTTCAAGCCGGAAAGTGATAAGCATAAACTGGCTGCTGATATCCGTAAACTGAAAATTAATTTACTGATAAACCAATTGCAATTAATGGTTAAAACACAAGGTTTAGAAACCCAGCCAAGCGGGCATGGGAAAGCCATTGCAAAACAAACCAAACTATATTTGCAAACTCTTGGTTGGAAACAGCAAATTGAAAAATTAAAAAAACTTAAAGCCAAACCTGATGAACCGCTACATTTTTTTGATTGGAAATTAGATTTTTCTGAAGTGATGAATGAGTTGGTTACTGATAAGGTTGGATTTGATATTGTGATTGGAAATCCGCCGTATGTCGAGGCAAAGAAATTGAAACATATTTCTCAATTCCTAAAAAACTATAGAGTATATTCAGGAACAGCAGACTTAAGTAGCTACTTCTTTGAAATAGGAATTAACTTAAGCAATAAAAATGGGCTACTTTGCCTAATTAACACGAACAAGTTTTTCAATACTGGTTATGGAAAAGCAGTTAGGTCTTTAATAGTCGAAAACGAAATAAAGCAGCTTCTAAATTTTGAACAAGTTGAAGTATTTGAAGGTATTTTAGTTTCTAGTGTCATAATTAGTATAAAAAATAAGTTTCCTAATGCAAATAGTGCGTTTCCATATAAGAAGTTTTTCAAATTAAAAAACACAGAATTTGTTAGAACCTTTATAACAGAGATTAAAAATCGTGATTCATACAATCAAAAACATTTAACCGAAAAGGAATGGTCTTTTGCGGACAGCACAAATTTAATTTTGAAAAACAAAATAGAATTTGGCTCTTTATTACTGAAAAATATTAAGGGAGTGAATGTTTATAGGGGGATTACAACTGGTTATAATCCTGCTTTTATTATTAGCAGTAACGAAAAAAATGAATTATTTAAAAGCGATAAGAAGTATTCTGAAATTGTAAAACCGCTTCTGCAAGGACGCAATATAAGAAAATGGATTTATCATTTTAATAATAACTTTATATTACAAACAGGCTTTGATAAGAATATTAAAAAAACATATCCAGAAATCCTTGAACATTTAAAAAAGTTCCAAAAAGAGTTAGAAGTTAGGGCAGACCAAGGGAAAAATTGGTGGAACTTAAGAGCTTGTAAATATTATGATGAGTTTGAAAAACCAAAAATTATTTGGGGATTAACTGCTGATAAATGGGCATATGCATATGATGATAAGGGACATTATTTACCAAGCAATGGCTATATTCTAACTTCGGTGAAAATACCAGTTAAATATCTATTAGCAATAATAAACAGTAATCTTTTAAAGTATTATTTTGGTTTTATAGGAGTGATGACAGCAGGAGGTGCTTTTACTCTTAAACATGCAACAATTCAGCAACTGCCAATAAAAATAGCATCAAATCAAAAGGCTTTTACAAATAAAGTGGATGAAATATTGAAATATAAAGCCCAAGACACCACTAATATAGAGCAGCAAATCGACAATCTAGTTTACAAACTCTACGAGTTAACTTATGAAGAAGTGAAAGTAATTGACCCTGAATTTAGTTTAAGTGAACAAGAATATGAAGCAATAAAAGTATAAAATATGGCAATTCCGGCTGGCGCCGACATGTTGTCGGTGCTTTTTAATTTAGCGATAGCGTAACTATGTTGTTCTGTTTTTGGTAATTTGCGATAGATCGAACTACGATAAGTTAGCGGAGTTGCATTTTTAAAGTTTCGTATATAGATGAAATATTTAACAAGACACAAAAAGTTTCGTGTATACACGAAACTTTTTGTATATTTGATTAAAGTTTCATTCGTAAATATAATTTAAAAGATATGACTGATTTTAAACGAGAATATATAAAGCGCCCGATTTACCTTGAATTAGTAAAGCCTTATATTGATAAAGATATTATTAAGGTATTGGTTGGGCAAAGACGTGTAGGGAAAAGTTATATGCTTTTTCAAATTATGGATGCATTAACTTTAATACATAAAAATCCGGAGATAATTTATATTAACAAAGAACTTGATGAATTTGAATTAATAGTTAACCATAAAGACTTGCTGGATTATATTACAAGTAAAGAAAAGGGATCTGGTAAGAAGTATATTTTTATTGATGAAGTGCAAGATATTGAAAATTTCGAGAAAGCTTTAAGGAGTTTACAGGCAAAGGGCGGATATGATATTTATTGTACAGGTAGTAATGCCAAATTATTATCGGGCGAATTGGCAACTTTTTTAAGTGGCAGGTATGTGGAAACGAAGATTTACAGTTTATCTTTTAGTGAGTTCCTCGAATTTCATAAGCTTAAGAATAATAAGGATTCATTAATTAGTTTTTTTAAATATGGTGGATTGCCTTATTTAATAAATCTTGAATTAGACGACCACATTGTTTATGATTATTTGAAAAACATTTATGCTGCAATACTTTTTAAAGATGTTGTTAAACGGCACAATATTCGAAATGTTAATTTTTTAGAAAAACTTGTAAGATATGTAGCCGATAATACCGGTAGTCTTGTATCATCTAAAAAAATTAGTGATTTTCTAAAATCACAACGAATACAAATTTCTCCTCAATTAGTATTAGATTATTTAGGGTATTTAGAATCGGCGTTTTTTATTTTTAAAGTTCTAAGAGCTGATATAACCGGTAAAAAGATATTTGAAATAGGAGAGAAGTATTATTATGAAGACCTTGGTTTGCGACATTCTATAATTGGATATAAAGCAAATGATATAAATAAAATTTTGGAAAATGTAGTATATCTGCATTTAAAAATATCAGGATATAATATTCGCATTGGTAAATCGGGAGATAAAGAGATAGATTTTATATGCGAAAAATCAGGTAAGAAGATATATGTTCAGGTTACTTATTTGTTACAGGATGAGAAAACAATAAGTAGAGAGTTTGGAAATTTACTGAAAATTAAGGATAATTACCCCAAATTTGTTGTTTCCATGGACGACGCTATGTCGGGCTCAGATTTTGAAGGTATTGAACATATTAATGTTCAGAAATTTATTTCCGAATTAAGATAATGTAAAAGAAGGTGCGAAGTAGTAAAATGATTAATTTTGAAGTAGAGCCCCATAGTGGACGAAATATTTTAACGTATAAAAAAACAAACAATTTTAAGCATATTAAGCTGCATTATACCTTGTTTTTGTTATGTGCTAAATAAATAAAATTGAGTTTTTCAGACCTAGTAGGTTTTTAAACCCCGGTAGGTCTGAAAGTTTCTGAACTATTTGAATATAAAAGAATAAAAAATCTCCAATAGATTAATTTATTGGAGATTTTTTTATTTTGTGTTATAACTTTAATGCTTCCATCCCTGAGCAACAAGTTTTATTGCTTCTCCGTTTTCAGGTATCATATATGCACCATTTTCTTTATTGGTCATATGTCCGATAGCATGAATTATGTTGGAATCTTTTATTTTTTCAAAATCATCAGAATTTATTGTAAAGAGTAATTCGTAATCTTCTCCACCATTTAGAGCTGCAACTTCAGGCTCAATATTTAATTCTCGTGCCATTTCTGCAGTGCCGGCATCAATAGGTATTTTATTTAAAAAAAGTTTACACCCAAGGTTCGAGTTTTTACATAAATGCAAAATTTCGGAAGAAAGACCATCAGATATATCTATCATTGATGTTGGAATAATATTTTGTTCATCGAAAAACTCAATAATATCTTTTCTTGCTTCGGGTTTTAGTTGTCGTTCAAGAATGTAGTCATTACCATGTAGTTGAGGTTGCTCATTTGGGTTATTCTTGAAAATTTCTTTTTCTCTTTCAAGAAGTTGTAAGCCCATATAAGCACTTCCTAAATCTCCGGTAACGCATAATATATTATTTTCTTTGGCTGTATTTCTGTAGGCTATCTTTTCTTTTTTTACTTCTCCAATTGCTGTTATGCTTATTGTTAACCCGGTAAGCGATGATGATGTGTCGCCACCAATAAGATCAATATTATAGTTTTTGCATGCAAGTTTTATTCCCTCATACAATTCTTTGATATGTTCAACAGCAAATTTGCTCGATACTGCAATCGAAACAGTAATTTGTTTTGGAATAGCATTCATAGAATATACATCCGACAAATTTACAACAACGGCTTTATATCCAAGGTGTTTTAATGGGGTGTATATTAAATTAAAGTGAACTCCTTCAGTTAATAAATCTGTTGTAATAACAGAATATTTATCTCCACAATCTATTACTGCAGCATCATCTCCAACGCCTTTTATTGTATTTTTATGTTTTATACTTATGTTGTTTGTTAATTCGTCAATTAATCCAAATTCACCTAATTCCGAAATTTTTGTTAGTTTTTCTTTGTCTTTCATAATTTATCTGTTTCTGCTTTTCCTATCTATTTGTATGATTAATTTTTTTAAAAGATTAGTCAAAATATTATTTAGAATAATTCCAAATAATGTGTTTATTTAGAATTAATTATTAGTTTTGCAAAGTTATGGAAAAAGAACAAGATAAAATACTAAAAGAAGTAACAAATGAAGATTATAAATATGGCTTTGTTACTGATATAGAAAGCGATTCGATAGCAAAAGGATTAAACGAAGATGTTGTTAGATTAATTTCGTCGAAGAAAAACGAACCGGAGTTCATGTTAGAATTTCGTTTAAAAGCTTTTCGTTATTGGAAAACGCTTAAAATGCCCGATTGGGCATTATTAAAAATTCCGGAAATTGATTATCAAGATATTATTTATTATTCGGCACCTAAAAAAAATGTTAAAGGACCGGATAGTCTTGATGATATTGACCCTGAATTAAAAGATACTTTCGATAAGTTAGGAATTCCTTTAGAAGAGCAAAAACTTCTTTCGGGTGTTGCTGTTGATGCTGTAATGGATAGTAGTTCGGTAAAAACTACCTTTAAAGAAAATTTAGCCGAGTTAGGTATTATTTTTTGTTCGTTTAGCGAGGCAGTACAAGAACATCCCGATTTAATAAAAAAATATATGGCTTCGGTAGTGCCTTATACCGATAATTATTTTGCAGCTCTTAATTCGGCTGTATTTAGCGATGGTTCATTTTGTTTTATTCCTAAAGGAGTGAAATGTCCTATGGAACTTTCAACATATTTCAGAATTAATGCTGCAAATACCGGGCAATTCGAGAGAACATTAATTGTTGCCGAAGATAATAGTTCTGTTAGTTATCTCGAAGGATGTACAGCCCCTCAGCGAGACGAGAATCAGTTGCATGCTGCTATTGTAGAGATTGTTGCCGGCGAGAATGCATTTGTAAAATATTCAACTGTACAGAATTGGTATCCCGGAAATAAAGAGGGTAAAGGAGGTATTTTTAATTTTGTTACAAAACGTGCTCTGGCAAAAGGAAATAATAGCAAGATATCGTGGACTCAGGTTGAAACAGGTTCGGCAATCACATGGAAATATCCTAGTTGTATTCTGAAAGGAGATAATTCTATTGCTGAATTCTATTCTGTTGCTGTAACAAATAATTATCAGCAAGCCGATACAGGAACAAAAATGATTCATCTTGGTGCAAATACAAAAAGTACTATTGTTTCTAAAGGAATTTCTGCCGGAAAAAGCCAGAATAGTTACCGAGGTTTAGTTAAAATAGCAAAAAATGCTAGAAAATCGAGAAATCATTCTCAATGCGACAGCCTTCTTTTGAGCAATGAATGTGGAGCTCATACTTTTCCATACATAGAAGTTAAAAATAAAGACTCTATTGTTGAACATGAAGCTACTACTTCAAAAATTGGCGAAGACCAAATATTTTATTGTAATCAACGCGGAATATCTACCGATGATGCTGTAGGTCTTATAGTTAATGGTTATGCAAAAGAAGTGTTAAATAAATTACCAATGGAATTTGCTGTTGAAGCTCAAAAATTATTGCAGATTACACTTGAAGGAAGTGTAGGATAAAAAGATATATTAAAATTTAGAATAGATTTTTAATAATAATATTATGTTAACAATAAAGAATTTACATGCCAATATTAATGGTAAAGAAATATTAAAAGGAATTAATTTCGAAGTAAAACCGGGAGAAGTGCACGCTATTATGGGCCCAAATGGTTCGGGAAAAAGTACTTTGGCTGCTGTTCTAGCCGGAAGAGAAATGTTTGAAGTTACCGAAGGTGAAGTAAAATATTTCGATAAAGATTTATTAGAACTTAATCCTGAAGAAAGAGCTCGTGCAGGAATCTTTTTAGGTTTTCAATATCCAATAGAAATCCCGGGAGTAAGTATAGTTAACTTTATGAAAACTGCTTTAAATGAGCATAGAAAATATAAAGGATTAGACCCAATTACTGCTTCTGATTTCTTAAAAATAATGAGAGAAAAGAAAAAATTAGTCGAATTAGATACTAATTTAGTTAATCGATCGGTTAATGAAGGATTTTCGGGTGGAGAGAAAAAAAGAAATGAAATATTTCAAATGGCAATGCTAGAACCGAAACTTGCTATCCTCGACGAAACAGATTCCGGATTAGATATCGATGCTCTTAGAATTGTTGCAAATGGAGTTAATAAATTGAAAACAAAAGATAATGCAACAATTGTAATAACACATTATCAAAGATTACTAGATTATATTGTCCCTGATTTTGTTCATGTTTTATATAATGGGAAAATTATTAAATCGGGAGGAAAAGAACTTGCTCTAGAACTAGAAGAAAAAGGATATGATTGGTTGAAAAATAAAGAAATCAAATAATCTTTATTCTTAAATCGGAAATAAAAAAGCAAACAAATGAATTCACAAGATAATATATTAAAAGTAAAAGAGAAGTATATTACACTGTATAATAACAATATAGATGTTCTAAAGAATGACTGCCCTGATTATATAAACGATTTGCGAGAGAAAGCAATTAAGAAATTCGATGAATTAGGAATCCCATCACGAAAAGACGAAGAATATAAATATACCGATCTTAGAAATGTTTTTTCTGGTAATTATAAAAATTATTTTGCTCCCACAAAACTTGAATTTGATATAGACGAAGTCTTTAAGTGTGATGTGCCGAATATCGATACTATAAGTGTATTTTTATTAAATGGATGGTATTATAATAATCAAGAAGACTTTATTTACCTTAACGATGGCGCTGTTATTGGTAGCTTAAAAGCTGCAATTAAGGAATATCCCGAGATTATTAAAAAACATTTCGGAAAATATGCCGATATTAATAAGGATGGCTTAGTTGCTCTTAATACAGCTTTTGCGAAAAACGGTATATTTTTATACGTCCCTAAAAATGTTGTACTAGAAAAGCCAATTCAGATTGTAAATATATTAATGGACGAAGAAGCCGGAATGACTCAACATAGAAATTTATTTGTGTTCGAAGAAAATTCTCAGGCTAACATGGTTATTTGCGATCATACTTTATCTCATCAAAATTTTGTTACAAATTCTGTAAGCGAGATTGTTGTGGGGGAAAATTCAAAATTAGATTTTGAACGTACTCAAAACGAGCATAATGGCTCAAATCAAATTTCGCATTTATTCTTTAACCAGAAAAGAAACAGTACTGTAACATCAAATACAATTACCTTACATGGGGGCTTGGTAAGAAATAATATTTACGTTGATATGTGCGAAGAAGGCTGCGAAAATAATGCTTATGGATTGTTTCTTGCCGATAGAGGACAACATATTGACAATAAAATCTTTATCGATCATTCTAAACCAAATTGCACTAGTAAACAGATGTTCAAGGCTGTTTTAGACGACTATGCAAGTGGAGTGTTTAACGGAAAAGTGTTAGTTCGCGAAGGGGCTCAAAATACACAAGCATCACAAACAAATAATAATATACTTTTAACCGACGATGCTAAAATTAATACTAAACCGCAACTCGAGATATATGCCGATGATGTAAAATGTAGTCATGGAGCAACTGTAGGACAGCTCGATAATGAAGCTCTGTTTTACTTGCGTTCGAGAGGGATTAGCAAAAAAGAAGCTAAATTACTCCTTATGTATGCTTTTGCTCATGATATTATTGGAAAAATCAAAGTGCCGGCTTTAAAAAATCGTATCGACGATTTAGTCGAAAAAAGATTGCGTGGAGAATTATCTGTTTGTAATACTTGCAAAATGAATTGTGTTACAAAAAAAGATTAAAGAAAAATCAATAATTGTATAAATAAAAAAAATTGCGTTGTGAGCTTAAATATTAATAAAATAAGGAATGATTTCCCGATATTAAGTCAGAAAGTTTATAATAAACCATTGATATATTTCGATAATGCTGCAACAACTCAAAAACCAAAGCAGGTTATTGATGAGATAGCTAAAATATATTCTGAGCAAAATAGTAATATTCATCGAGGCGTTCATTTTTTAAGCGAGAGCTTAACATCGAGATTTGAAGATGCTCGAAAAACAGTTAGAAAATTTATTAATGCTAAATTCGATCGTGAAATTATTTTTACAAGTGGTACTACTCATTCAATTAATGCTGTAGCATTTTCTTTTGGCGAAAAATTTATTCGTAAAAACGACGAAATTATTGTTTCCACTCTCGAACATCATGCCAATATTGTTCCGTGGCAATTACTTTGCGAAAGAAAAGGTGCCGTACTTAAAGTTATTCCTGTTAACGATAAAGGAGAGTTAATTCTCGACGAATTAGAAAATTTGTTATCTCCAAAAACAAAACTTGTTGCAGTTAATCAAGTGTCGAATGCTATTGGTACAATTAACGATGTTAAAAAAATTATAGAAATAGCACATAAAAATAATACTGCTGTATTAATTGATGGTGCGCAAAGTGTACAGCACGAACAGGTTGATGTTCAGGAGCTTGATTGTGATTTCTTTGTGTTTTCAGGACATAAAATATACGGACCAAATGGAATAGGTGTATTATATGGAAAAGAAAAATGGCTAAACGAAATGCCTCCATATCAATCGGGAGGTGAGATGATAGATAAAGTTAGTTTCGAGAAAACTACGTTTAACGAATTGCCATTTAAGTTTGAAGCAGGAACTCCAAATTATGTTGGTGCTATTGGTTTGGCTATTGCTATCGATTATGTTTCGAATATAGGTTTAGATAATATTTTAGAATACGAAAGCGAATTGTTAAGTTATGCTACCAAGAAAATAAAAAATATTGATGGTTTGAAAATTATAGGAACGGCCGAGAAAAAAGTTAGTGTCTTGTCTTTTATATTCGACGATATTCATTTTTACGATGTAGGTATGGTGCTCGATAAAATGGGTATTGCTGTTCGAACAGGACATCATTGTGCCGAACCTATTATGAATAGATTTAATATTGATGGTACAATTCGTGCGTCGTTTGCATTTTATAATACAAAAGACGAAATAGATAAATTATATGATGCTTTATTAAAAGTAAAGCAAATGTTTGGTTAAATAAAAGCTTTAATATGTCATTGTTAGAAAAACAAAACGAAATAGTAGAAGAGTTTTCAGTATTTACCGATTGGATGGATAAATATAATTACTTAATAGAGTTAAGTAAGGATATTAATCAAATAGATAAAGAAAAGAAAACTCAGCAACATTTAATAGAAGGTTGTCAATCGAAAGTATGGTTAAATGCAGAATTAGAAAACGGCAGAATTCGATTTTCTGCCGATAGCGATGCAATTATTACAAAAGGAATTGCTGCACTTTTGGTTAGGGTTCTCGATAACGAAAAACCTGAAGATATTATTAATGCCGATTTGTTCTTTCTCGACGAAATAGGATTGCAACAAAATCTCTCGCCTACCAGATCTAATGGATTGTTAGCTATGCTTAAGCAAATGAAATTATATGCCATTGCTTTTAATGCTAAATTAAAAATGTAAATATTTTATTAATATGACTGAAAAAGAAAATTTCTTAGCTATTGAAGTTGCTGTATTAGATGTTATTAAAACGGTTTACGACCCTGAAATTCCTGTAAATATTTATGCATTAGGACTTATTTATAAGATTGATGTTGACGAAAATAATAATGTTGAGATAAAAATGACTTTAACTGCCCCAAACTGTCCTATGGCAGAAGACTTAATACAAGAAGTTAACAATAAAGTTAAAGGAATTAAAGATGTAAATGAAGTTACTATAAATCTTGTGTTCGACCCTCCTTGGGATAAAAGTATGATGAGCGAAGAAGCTTTACTTGAACTCGGAATGCTTTAGTGTCGAATAATTTATATTGAATTAATCATAATGCATATATGGCTGTTGGTAAGCAATATAAGTCGTTATTTGTGGAAAATAAGATTCAAATAACGAAAATTATTAAACAAAAAGCTCTTGCAATTGGTTTTTCGGAAGTTGGTGTTTCAAAAGCTGAATTTCTAAAAAAAGATGCAGAGCATTTAAAAACTTGGCTAAAAAACGAGATGAATGGTGAGATGTCGTATATGGCAAATCATTTCGACAAACGTGTTAATCCGGCTAAACTCGTAGAAAATGCAAAATCTATTATCTCAGTTTTGTATAATTATTACCCTTCCAAAGTCCAGATTGATGATACTTATAAAATATCGAAATATGCTTACGGACAAGATTACCACTATGTTGTAAAAGAAAAATTGAATGAATTATTTGTATTTATTCAAAAGGAGTTTGGAAATATTACCGGCAGAGCATTTGTCGATTCAGCCCCAGTATTAGATAGAACCTGGGCTGTAAAAGCAGGATTAGGATGGATTGGGAAAAATACTAATCTGATAAATAAAAAATTAGGCTCGTTTGTCTTTATTGGCGAGTTAGTTGTTAATATAGAGTTAGATTACGATAGACCGATAAAAGATTATTGCGGCACTTGCACTAGATGTATCGATGCCTGTCCTACCAATGCTTTGGCAAAACCATATCTTATTGATGCTCGTAGATGTATTTCGTATCTTTCAATAGAAAAGAAAGGTAAAATTCCGGAAGAAACAAAAGGGCAGTGGGAAAATAATATTTTTGGTTGCGATATTTGCCAGGATGTTTGCCCTTGGAATTCGAAGCTTGAAGGAAATACCGAACCATTATTTACTCCTAAACAGGAATTGTTAAATAACACTTGCGAAGAATGGGAGAGTCTTTCGAAAGAAAAATTTAACGAAATATTTAAAAAATCGCCTGTTAAAAGAACTAAATATCAAGGTTTAATGAGAAACATAGACTTTGTGAAAAAATAATATTTTGTTTCTAATAATCTCATAGAATTTTAATTCAATTTATGAGTATATGACAAAAATATTAATCCGCATTATTCATACAAAAGTGTAACGAATTGTATGAATGTGCGATGGATAGTGAGAAGCAATGCGGGTAATCCCGATTTAGAAATACCCAAATTTGGGGTTATTAAAAACTCCAAATTTGTTAGTATTTCTTAATCGCTAAAAATTCGTGAATTTTTCGGGTTAAAATAGTCATCTTACAATTAGCTTGCTATTATGTACGTGCACCGTTTTTCGGTGTAACTGATATTTGCTATAATTGTTATTTCTTTAATTCTTGTTTTATAATTAAAAATATCTTACTGTTATTGTATAGTGTAGTGTAAATTGGTGTGTTAACTGTTCTTATTTTTATTATATATTACATATTTTGAAATTATTTGTTGTACCTTCGATATTCAAAAAAAATAATACAAAATACATAAGTATAAAATTAATGAAAAGGAAAGAGTATAGTTGGCGAGCGTGTGATGGATTGGGTTTATTCGGACAATCTTGGGAACCTGATGAAAAGCCTAAAGCCGTAATAAATATAATTCATGGTTTTGGAGAGTATTCGGGAAGATTTTCGAATTGGGCAAAGAGATTTGTCGATAAAGGATATGCTGTATTTGCTATTGATTATCGTGGGCATGGTAAATCTGAAGGTAAGAGAGGATATATAAAGAATTTTTCAGACTTGTTTAACGATGTTGATGTATTATTAGAAAATTCGAAAAATGAATATTCCGATATTCCACATCTTTTATACGGTCATAGTTTAGGTGGTAATATTGTAACAAATTATTATTTAGAAAGAAAACCTATAATTAAAAAGTTGATAGCTACATCTCCTTGGTATTCTTTAGCTTTCAAACCATCAGCACTTTTGATGTTTTTTGCCAGAATAATGTATAAAATTTCTCCGGGAATAATTAGTAAATCAAATCTCGATATTAATGCATTATCGCACAATAAAGAAGTTGTTCGTTTATATAAAGAAGATCCATTAGTTCACAATAAAATCTCTTTAGAGCTTCTTTTTTCTACAATGAAATATGGATCGAAGCCTCTTGAAGAAATCAATAAACTTAATATTCCAATGCTTTTGATGCATGGCTCAGGCGACAAGATTACCTCGTTTAAAGCAAGTAAAAAATTATACGAAAAAGATACAAAAACGAATAAATTAATATCGTTTAAAGAATGGCCCGATATGTATCACGAATTACATAACGAACTTATTAACGATGAAATATTCGAATATTTAATATCGTGGATAGAAAAATAATCGCAAATTTGTTGATTCTATTTTGTATTAATAAAATGAGTTAAATTAGCATTGTTAAAACTCAGAATATCTTAAAATGAATATCTTTCGAACAAATATTGAATTATCCCCATCTGAAAATAGAATAAATCACCAATCAAGAACTTTATTTCTTGGATCTTGTTTTACCGAGAATGTTGGGAATAAATTGTTCGAAAATAAATTCTCGGTTGATATTAATCCTTTTGGTGTATTGTATAATCCTGTATCGGTAAAAAATGCTATTGATATATTATTAGAAAAAAAAGAATTTAGAAAAAACGATTTATATAATTTTAACGATTCATGGCTTAGTTTTTATCACGATACTTCGTTTTCTGATATCGATGCCGATAAATGTCAGGAAAAGATTAATAGAAAACTAAAAGATTCGTATAAGTACTTCGAAAATCTCGATTATCTTGTTATTACTTGGGGTACTGCATGGGCGTATAAATTTAAAGAATCGGGAAAAATAGTATCTAATTGTCATAAAATTCCTGCTAAAGCATTTCAAAGAGAAAAATTAGAACTCGATAGTGTTGTTGCCGATTACGAGAGTTTGATAGTAAAACTTAAAGAACTTAATCCCGATTTAAAGATAATATTCACAGTTAGTCCGGTTCGTCATTGGAAAGATGGTGCTGTGCAAAACCAAATAAGTAAATCGACATTAATTATTGCAATTCAAGCATTAATAAATAAATTTAGTAATATAGAATATTTCCCCTCCTACGAAATTATGATGGACGATTTAAGAGATTATAGATTTTATGAAGAAGACATGCTTCATCCTAATAAAGTTGCAGTTGATTATATCTGGAATAAATTTTCCGATAGGTATTTCGATAATTCCACAACAGCTTTAATGAAAGATATTAGCAAAATTGCAAATGCTAGAAATCATCGACCTTTTAACGAAAAATCAAAAAGTCATCAGAAATTCCTTGCTAAACAACTTATAGAAATAAAACAACTTAAATCGGAAAATCCGTTTTTAGATTTTGCCGAAGAAATTGACTATTTTACCGAAAAACTAATTGCAAAATAATAAAATAACACGGGTATTTCGTAAAAGTACAAAAAGAATAAAAAAAGATGGTGTCTAAAAAGCAAAGTTTCAACCTATTTATGTCATATTGAGCTTGTCGAAATATCTCATTTTCAAACTAATAGATTCTTCGACTTCCTTTAGAATGAACTTTTTAGACACCATCTTTAAGTAAATATTTGTTTAATATTAAAATTTCATAGCAAGCGATAAGATAAATCTTCGTGGTGCTCCAAAAAATACTTCAGCCGATTTAGCATCAAAATCTTGATATTGATTTTGTATATACGAGCTGTTATTTTTAGCATCAGAGATATAAGTAGTGTTTAAAATATTTGTAACACTTAATCGAAGATTGAAAGTAACCTTGTCTATAGGATTCAGATGAAATCTATAACCTGTATGAAAATCAATTAAATTATAATTCGGCATTATCCAAGGTTCTACAGGGTTTCCTTCTGCATCGGTTGTGCTTTCGGGGTTAAAGTCGGCATAATATCTTGCGAAGTATGTTGTACGAGCATTAAAATAAAGACCTTTAATTGGTTCGTATCTTACGCTGGCTCCTAATTGCGATTGAGCTGCATCGCCAACATGAATTCCTGTAGCATCGAAATCTATAGTATTTGCTTCAGTGTTAGTTTCTTTAAAATACATTTGAAGACCTTCGATTTTTTTATCCCAAATCCAGTCTCCCAGTGATAATAATCCTTGAAATTCAAGGTTATGTAATATTTTATAAACAAAATCGAGTTCAACGCCCATGTGTCTGGCATCCATTCCGGGAATATCGCCATAAGTATCTTCAAGGCTTCCGGTAATTGGGTCAATGGCCTTACCTTTTACCTGATTAGTTGGTTTGTTTTCCCATATTGTATAATAAGTATTCAAATTTCCCGAAAATTTTGGCGATGCATAGTGGTAACCAAATTCTATAGCTTTAACAATTTCGTTATCGGTATTATCCTGGAAATTTGTAGTATAGCCTTTATAAAAGTATTTGAATGCACGAGTTTTCGATAAATATCCAAGATTAGCAAATATGTTAGAGTGTTCAGAAATATTCAAATTCGCACCACCTTTAATTGTGAAACTCGGTTTCCATTTCCAATCCGATTTTGTTGCTTTAAAGAAATCTTTTTTCATATAACCCGAACGGGCAGTACTTAAATTTAGGAATGTACTGAGATTATTGCTTTTGTATTCAATTTGTCCGAATAATCCACCATATTTTACATAACCATTATAGTTGTAGTATATTTTGTCGCCTTTGGTTTTCATTGCTAACGATGAGTCGGCCATGTAATCTAATCTTGTATCATCTTTATCTATACAATAATCACCTCCTAATAAATCTTCAACTTGCATATAATGCGACCCGGTGTACGAACGCATATCTATTCCTCCCGAAACTTGAATTTTTGAAGTTAATTGATAGTCGAACGAAGATAGGTAGCCATACCAGAAATGTTCGTTATGTTGCATAGTAAGATAATTAGACGAATAGTACAACGAATTACTATACTCCGGATTTGTTGGAGGAACAGGGCTTGGGTCGAACGGACCTTGAGAATATTTCGTGTTTGCATCGTATATTGCTTGCCAATCTATTTGTCCGTATCCCGGATTTGAAGGATCGGTAATTAATTGATTATTTTTTATGCTATGTCGTGGACCTATTCCGCCACCTTTTCCTATAGAAAGATATAG
>Ga0190304_1000721_pt1 | contig 15443 bp, 12 predicted proteins | sample 48700712_MG_FD_161670 | JGI IMG/M metagenome (GOLD analysis project Ga0190304, IMG submission 161670) | Hydrothermal vent sediment bacterial communities from Southern Trench, Guaymas Basin, Mexico - 4870-07-1--2_MG | ecosystem: Environmental > Aquatic > Marine > Hydrothermal vents > Sediment ... | reverse complement strand
CTTAAAGGCAGGCACTCAATAGTCCAATCACTCAATAATAAAACACTATTTATCACGCTGAAATCAAAGAAGTTCCATTTTGAAACTGTCAAAGTCGGGGGAAAGGGGTCCCTTCAGGGACCCCTTCTTTTCTGAGCGCAACCCCTTTTACAACTCGATCTTGATCTTCTTCAACTCTTCGGCAGCCACCTCAGGGGGCGTGGGGTTGATGTAGAAGCCCGTCCCCCACTCAAAACCGGCGATCTTTGTGAGGCGAGGCACCAGCTCCAGGTGCCAGTGATAGTCATACTCAATGGTACCCCAGTAATGGGGCTTGCCAGGGCGAGGAGTGAGAGAAGGGCAGGTGTGAAGGACGAAGTTATAGGGAGGATCGTTGAGGACCAGTTTTATCCTCAGGAGCATATCCTTCATGGCCCGGGCCAGTATGAGAAGTTCCTCGTCAGACAAAAGGGCAAAGTCATGGCGGTGCTTCAATGGAAAGAGCCATACCTCAAAAGGGAAACAAGAGGCGAAAGGGGTCCACAACAGGTAATCATCATCGGCTCTCACCACCCTTCTGCCTATGGCAAGCTCCTGCTTGATGATATCGCAAAAGATACAACGCTCCTTTTTAAGGTAATGTTCCTGGGCTGCTCGCAACTCTTGGATAACGATGAAAGGAGTCACAGGAGTGGCTATGATCTGGCTATGGGAGTGAGATAGAGAAGCCCCGGCCGCCGACCGATGGTTCTTGAAGACCAACACATAGCGAAAACGCTGGTCCCTGCGCAGGTCCTTTATCCGCTCCCTGTAAGCCAGAAGCACGTCCCGAATCTCCTCTATAGACAGATCCGCCAGGGACCGATTGTGATCGGGATTCTCAATGACCACCTCATGGGCCCCTATGCCCGACATCCTGTCAAATATACCCATCCCCTCCCGCGCAAGCTCCCCCTCTATACGCAGGGCAGGATACTTATTAGGGGTGACCCTCACCCGCCAGCCCGAGGTGTTGGGGGGCGAGTCCGAGGGCCTGATGGCAAAGACCTCCGGAGGGGTCTTGTCTTCGTTACCGTAGCAGAAAGGACAGGCGTGGAGCTTCTTCTCTTCTGGCGGAATCTGAAAATCCTCTGGCCTCCTGGCCCTCTCTACCGCTATGATCACCCACCTCTGCTTTATGGGGTCCATTCTTAATTCAGGCATCCCGCACCTCCTCCTGCCTTAGAGCAAGAGAGAAAGAGAGCCTCTCTTCTCCCATCGCCACCACCAGAAACCCCGTTCCTTGATATATTCTATCAAAACCTCGCTCCGACTGGGAAAAGGTGAAGAAGGGCACCTGCCAGAGTTCCCCCATTCCCCCCAGCTTCACCTCAACAGGGGCAGAGATAGAAGGATCTCGACAGATCCACCCTCCGACCTGGCCCCACGACCTCCCCTTGGTAGCCGCCACCATTTCCCCGCCCACCTCCACCTGGGCATTACCAGCCCAAGGCATGTGGAGGTCGATACCCACAGCCAAAGCCGCCCCTTCGGGAATGGAAAAGGTGTAAAAGACCTCTATACCCCGGGGAACCAGGCGAAATATCTTCTCCACCAGGTCCCCTTCACCGTCCCAGACCAATCTCCATCCCTCATCCACCTGAGAGAGACTATACCCCTCAGCGCCCAGAAGCCTCACGCCATCCCACCGGCCTTCCTCCCAGTCCTTCATGGAGAACCCCTTTGGCACCAGGTAATCCATAAAACTATAACGGGGCAAGGGATCATAAACCACCTGATGGAGAGGAGGGGCCTTGGCCTGCTCATGGATACTAGGGGTTCCATCCCCACTCTGGCCACTGACTTCTTCTCCCCTGTGATAGTGCTCGAAACGCCTGGCCAGGGTGTCGGTAATGTTCACTCTCTCCCTTCTGAAGCTCAGCTCCACCAGAGCTCCACCTTGGGAAGGTTTGATCACCGCCAGACACCCCCCATTTGAGAGGATAAGCTCCTCATGCCCATCGGCATCCAGGTCCTCTAACCATACGCCCTCCAGATCCGCCCCGGCTTTGTCCTCGGCTTCCAATAGACGAGCGTAAATGGCCCGCCGGAGATGGGGTAGATAGAGGCCTCCGAAGATCCCATGCCAATAAGCGTCATTACACTGAGCCCTATACAAAGCCCTTTTAGCCTCCTCCCCGGCGTGGGCCACCCTTCTGCTCACCCATACCATCCTTTTATGCATGTGATTGGCCTCGGGATACTTCACCAGAAAGTTCTTCCATATGCCCCCCCGGAAAAAGGGCCGATACCTCTCCCATTCACCCCTGGCCTTGAGATCTTCCACCAAACGGTGGAACTCCCAGGCCCTCTCAGGAGAGAGGCTCCACTCCCCCATCTCAAAGTAAGAGGCCGTGGGCAGATACACCCTTCCCTGAGGCGGACGCTCCTCCATGAACTGGGAGAAAGTAAGGGGCTTCAGCCAAGGCTCCCCCTCCACCGCTTCCAGAAATCCCCTGAGCCAACCCCTCCTATAAACCCACTCGTGGGTCCCCGGCCACACGCCAAACTTCTCTGCATCGTCGTGGATGATGGCCCCGGGGCCAGGATGACTTCTAAGGAACTCCATCAAATGATCCACAGGCCGAAAAGGGATAAGATAGCGCAGCCTCTCACTTATGGGAAAGATGGCCAAGGTTCGCCCCTCCTCCTCGGTGAGGAAGTAGCCCCCCAGTTCCTCCTCGCCCTTCCCGGCACAAACGAAGTGGTAATCGTCTACCACTACGTACTCTATGCCCGCCTCCAGCAGCAGGGAAAGAATCTGGGGCTCCCACACCCTCTCGGTAAGCCAAAGACCTTTGGGCTCCACTCCCCATCGCGACCGCACGTACTCTTTGGCCATCTCTATCTGGCCTAAAGCGTCACGGACAGGAATGGCTGCCAGAACCGGTTCATAGAAGCCACTAATCTGGATCTCCGCTTGACCCCTATCCACCATCTCCCCCACCCAGTCCATGAACCAGGAGCGTTCCCTCTCAATCCACTCCCACAGAGGACCTGTATAATGAAGGGTGAACGAAAAAGAGGGAAACTTCCTCATCACCTCCATAAAGGGCCTGTAGGCCTTTTCAAAGGCTTCCTCAAAGACCCAGGAGAAATTGCCCTCAGGCTGGTGTCCGTGGATACCGAAGAGGAGGACCACTTCAGTCCCTAGGTCCACTCTTGGCCTCCTCCTTCCACCCCTCTACCAGCCTCTCGTGGTAGTCCAAGACCTCCCGTGCCCTCTCCTCCACCTGGGCCTCGGCATACAGATGAAAGAGGGGCTTAACCTGATCGGGCAACAGAAGCACCCAAGCCCCGTCAGGGAAGAATATCTTGATGCCATCCACAAAAGAGGCCTCTTTATCAGCAGCCTCCTCACTGAGACGCCTCATGATGGTACCTTTAAGCTCCCATGGACAATGAATCTCTCGATGGAGGAAAGCCGTGAAGGGCACGGCCTCCCGGGCCCACCCCAAGGAAAGTCCGCTTTTGGCCATCATTTCCAACACCTTGGCCAAGGAGAACATGGCGTCAAAGACGTAGTGGAACCGAGGGAAAACAAAGCCTCCCTCCATGGAAGCTCCCATGACCACTCCACCCTTTCGGCAGGCTTCGGTAATACCTCTGGAGCCGTGGGGCACCCTGCGGAAGGAGAAACCCTTCTGGGCACCCATGTCCTCCAGAACCTCCGGGGCAGCCACGGGCACCACTAAGGTCCCCGATCCCTGGGAGGCTAGAACCAAGGAAGAGACCACCATGAGGGCCTCTATACCTTGATAAATCCGTCCCTCCTCGTCCACCGGGATGAGCTCTTCAGCAGAAGGAGAGATGCGGAATCCCCCATGAGCCCCCAAGGCCGTCACTATCTTGGAGAGGCACTCCAAAGAGTGGGCCATTCTTCCCTCGTCGGAGAGGGCCTTCTCCTCCATATAAGCGTTTATTCCCACTACATCGCACTCTAACTCCCCCAGAAGCTCTGGCAAAAGAGTGCTGGCAGGACCATGGGCAAAGTCCACCACTATTCTGAACCGGGCATCCCTCACCGCATCCCTATCCAAGGCCTTGAGGAAGCCCTCCCGATAAAAGTCCACCACCCGAGGCATGTCCGAGATGCCTCCAGGCTCCGAATAATGAACCCTGCGGAAGTCCTCCCGGGCAAAAAGCCTCTCTATACCCTTCTCTTGGCTGGTGGAGATGTCCAGGCCCCCCGTGTCGTAGAAACAAATCTCTGTCACCGAAGGAGCCTCCCTGGACTGGCGGAAGACCACACCCCCCACCTCGCCGAAAGACTGGAGCTTATACCGCAAAACCGGCTCGGGGATGAGACGCAAATCTTTCACATTAACCCCCGCCGAGAGAACCCCACCTATGAAAGCCCTCTTGAGCATCCGAGAAGCCCGAAAGGAGTCTCGGCCCGTCAAGATGTGAGAACCCTTTGGCAACGTGGAGCCGTAGGCTACCCCCAGCTTGGCCACAAACTCGGGGGTGAGATCCATATTGGTGATGCCCGTCACCATAGAGTTCTCGAAGAGACGCTTCTTCCACTTCTCTCCCCATATAAGGTTGTCGGTGAGAACGGCCCCTTCTTCTAAAACCTTGCTGGGCCAGATCATCACCCCTTCTTTCACCAAAGATCCGGCACCAATAGTGCAACCCTCGGCCACCACAGCTCCCTTCTCCACCACAGCTCCAGTGCCTAGCTTCACGTTGTTGCAGATGACGGCACCCTTGACCTGGGCATTCTCACCCACCAGCACGTTATCCCATATGACCGAATCCACCACCCGGGCTTGGGAAGCCAGGGTACAGTTGCTCCCTAAGACACAGTTCTTGAGATAACATCCCCTCCCCACCCGGGTGTTATTGCCCAAAATAACTGCTCCCTCAAAACGCACCCCATCGCCTATCTGGACCTCGTGGCCAACCCTCACATCCCTGCCCACCAGATCCAACTTGGTTCCCGGAATCTCTACCCTCACCATACCGTCAAAGATGTCGTAATGGGCCTCCCGATAAGACTCGGGGTCGCCAATATCCCTCCAGTAATCTCTGGTCTGAAAACCGTACAGAGGCTTCTCATCGGCCAAGAGCCTGGGGAAAAGGTCCTTACTGAAGTCGAACTCTTCCTCTTCTGGAATCCACTCCAACACTTGGGGCTCCAGTAAATAGACCCCCGTGTTTATCGTGTCGCTGAAGACCTCTCCCCAGCCCGGCTTCTCCAAGAACTTAGCGATCCTACCCTCCTTATCGGTGATGACCACTCCAAACTGGAGGGGATTAACCACCGACACCAGTCCCAAGGTTGCCCAGGAGCTCTTCTCCAGATGAAAATTCCTCATAGCAGTGAGATCCATGTCCGTGAGAAGATCACCGGATATCACCAAGAAGGGTGCATCGAGATAAGCAGCAGCAGCCTTCACAGCCCCGGCGGTACCCAAGTCTTTTGTGGGGGCGACGTAAGTTACCTTCACTCCCCAATCGGATCCGTCGCCAAAATAGTCCCGTATCACCTGGGGCTGATAGTAGAGGAGAACCACCAGGTCTAAAAAACCATGACGCCTCAACAGACGCACGATGTGCTCCATGACAGGGATATTCACCAGGGGAAGCATGGGCTTGGGAATCGAAGAAGTGAGGGGCCTGATCCTAGTGCCGAAGCCCCCCGCCATTATTACCGCCTTCACGCTTTATCTCCTCCGTAATACTTCTCCAAAAGCCTCTTCACCTCTTCCTTGAGTTCGGTAAGGTCTGAGGACTTGATGACATAAGCATCAGCCAGCCAGCTGGAGAAATCGTCCTGATAAGAGGAGTAAGCCGAGCAGAGGATGACGGGAAGGTTCTTTTTCTCCTTGACAATGTGTTGAAGGGCCTCCAGGCCACTCATCTCTTTCATACGGATGTCTAGAATCACCAGATCCACCGGCTCCTTGTCAAGAACCTCCAGGGCCTCCTCCCCAGAGGAAGCCAGAACCACATCGTAACCCTCGTCGGTAAACTCCTGCTGGTATAGGAGCCGGATGCTCTCCTCGTCATCCACAATGAGAAGCCTCGCTTTACCCATGAGACACCCCCCTCACGAGACCCTTTCAAGGCCTTTGTTCTGTTTTAGGCACAGTGGGGAAGAAGAATTATCTCCCCTCTACCCCGGGGAATATACCTTCCCCTTCCTTCCAAGAACGATACCTGTTCCCCTGGCCCTTCTCTACCTTCCCTTCTTCCTTGTCTCTCAAGGGAAGCCACACCCTCACCACGGTGCCTTGAGGGGAAGAGGAGAACTTCAGCCCTCCCCCATATTCTTTGGCGGCGCTGACACAAATGGGCAAACCCATACCAGTGCCTCCCTTGGTGCTAAAGAAGGGACGAGTCACCTTGTCTATCATCTGGGAAGGAATACCGTTACCCCTGTCCTCCACTTCCAGAAGGGCCTTATCCCCCTCCATTTTGAGAGAGACCTTTATCTCACCACCTCCAGGCATGGCGTCTATTGCATTCTTCAACAGGTGCCAGACGATGGTCCTTATATGCCTGGGATCCACTTGAAGCATAATGGGCTCACCATCGAGGAAAAGACGGAAGGTGTGATTCCCTTTCTCCAGAGCCTCCTCTGCCTCCTGGACAGCCTTCTTCACCACCATCCTCAGGTCTAACAGAGTCTTAGAAGGACAGATGGTATCAGCAAAGGAGATGAGGTCCCTCACCAACTCCTCCAACCTCTTAGATTCCTCAACGATGGTCCTCAGCACCCTCTCATCGCTTTTACCGGTCTTCAAAAGGTAATTGGCCAGACCTCCAATGGCCGTCACAGGATTCCTGATCTCATGAGCCATTTTAGAGGTGATGGTGCCCACAGCAGACATCTTCTCCAGCTTTGTGATGGACTCGTGGCGACACTCCTTTTCCCAACTGCTCCTCTCTAACTCCCGAATCTTCTCCTCCAGCTGCCGGTAGAGACGGGCCCTATCTATGGCCAAAGCCGCCTGGACAGCAAAAGTTTCCAGGGCCCTCACCTCCACGGGATGGAAGGGATCACAGGTGACCACGTTGTCCACCAAGATGCAACCCAGAAGTGCCTCCCCACTCCAGAGAGGCAAAACCAAAAGGGTCTTCACACTCAGCAAATCCAGAAGACTTGCCAGCTCCGGACAGGTGTCTCTGTCCACCAGAGTAGCCCTCCTGGCCTCCAAAAACCTCATTAGAGGCTCCCGGGGGTCAAGGGAAAAGAGCAGCCTCTCCAGGATAGGACGGAACTTCTCCTTATCCCTAAGAAAGGTGTCCTTCCTCTGGAGGAGACCCCTGATGGAACACCCTTCCTCCTCTATACAACGCCAAATCTCTATGGCCTCTCGATGGTCCCTGGGACCTATGGCCCAGTAGCCCTTCAGGGTGTCTTCCTCTGCCAAAAGAACCCACGCCCGGTTGTAACCGAAACCGTCTCCTGCCGTGAGATAGGTGAGAAGGGTGTATATGATCTCGTCAAGATTGGTAGAATCCCTTATGAGAGAGGTCACCTCGCTCAGAGCCTTTATCCTCCGTCTACCCTGGTTCAACCTTTCCTTGAGGTGCTGAATCTCCCCCTGATCCTCCCCCATCACCCTGGGCAAGAGTTCCATGGCAACCTGATGGGGAGCCTCACAGCTCACCAGATCCACCATAAGCTTGGGACACTCCACACACTTCTCCCTCATCCTAGCCTTGGGGTCATTCAAAAGGTGAGCCTCTGTGTCAGGATCTATGTTGGGACACTCTCCGCGCTCCAACACACTCTTAAGCCAGCACTTCTCCATGAAAGTCTCCACCTCCAAGCGGAATGATGGACTCAGACCGTCGGAAAGTCAACAGAAATGCAACACTAATCCACGCCCTCTTTGCCCCAGTAAACACCTTTGAAAAAAAGAACTCAAAGGGAACCCCCCAAGATTCGTAAAAATGGACACAAAAAGAGTCCAGTTACAAAGTAGGAAAACCATGAAAAGACCCCCTTCACACCTCCGACACTAAAACACCACCTTAAGAAAGACGAATAAAAGCATGGCCAGACCCGCCGTGAAGGGAAGAGTGACGATCCAAGAAAGAAAAATGTCCTTTAAGATCCTCAGATTGAGAGCCCCAATACCTCTGGCCAAGCCCACCCCCACCACGGAGCCCACCAGAGTGTGGGTAGTGGATATGGGCATACCCAATCTAGAGCAGAGCAATACCGTAGTAGCGCAGCCAAATTCAGCACAAAACCCCCTGCTGGGAGTGATATCGGTAATCCTTCTCCCCACAGTCTCTATCACCTTGTAGCCCCACGTAGCCAGTCCCACCACTATGCCCAAACCGCCTATAAAGAGGACCCACAAGGGCACGAAAACCTTGGTCTGGACAGAGGCCGCCTTCACGGTGCTAAAAATGGCCGCAATAGGCCCTGTGGCGTTGGCCACGTCGTTGGCACCATGGGCAAAGGCCATGTAACAGGCGGTCATTACCTGGAGATATTTAAAGATACCCTCCACCTCCCTAAGCCTCTCCCGAACCTTGGCCCCTGGCTGGATCTTAAAATGACCCATGGCATAGGCAGTGAAGACCATCCCCACAAGACCCACCAACAACGCCACCACCAGGGCCTTGCTGAGTGGCAGATCTAACTTCAGATTTTTCAACCCCTTATAAGTGAAAGACATGGTGAGAATGGTGAAGACCAGGAGCACCAGAAGGGGAGCATAGCGCCTGGCAGCTCTTAAAGGATAAGGCTGCTCCAAGATCCTTTTGGAGAGCTGCCGGAAGAGAACAAAGGAGATAAGGGCCCCCATAACGGGAGATACTATCCAGCTAGCCACAATCTTTGTCAACTTTCCCCACTCTACAGCAGAGACCCCGTAAGACACCAATCCAAAACCCACCACAGCTCCTACAATGGAATGGGTAGTGGAAACGGGCAAACCCAAGTAAGTAGCCAGCTGGAGCCAGATTCCCGCTGAGAGCAGGGCCGCAAGCATACCCAAGACAAACTCTCTATGAACCCCAATAAAGAGACGAGGGTCCACTATCCCTCTACTTATGGTTTGAGTGACATGGGAACCCACCAACACCGCCCCCAAAAACTCGAAGAGTCCAGCCACCAGTATGGCCTGCTTCAGAGTTACCGCCCGGGAACCTACGGAAGTCCCCATGGCATTGGCTACATCGTTGGCCCCTATGTTCCAGGCCATGTACAGTCCACCGGCCAGAGCTATCCCCAGAACAACAGTGTCTACCATGGAAACCTCCTACTTAGAGAGGAACAGACGGACTCTGTTGCACATCCTTTCGGCGTAGTTGGCTATATCCCCAGTTTTAGCCACGATCTTCAACCACAGCCACAGTTCGCCAGGAGTGAACCTATCTTCATGGGCCAAGAAGTTCCGGGTCACCTTCCGCTGCACTTCGTCGGCATGATGCTCCACATCGCACACCTCATCTATCATGGAGATAACCCTCTGGGCCTCGGGACCGCTAAAGGAAGTCTCCACCAAAAGATCCAGCTCCTCTATAACCTTGGAAGCCACATCCACCACATCAAGCACGTTTTCCACTAGACTGAGGAGGCAATCCCGTAGCTTGGGGGCAACGGTGAGGTCCTCCTTCAAAGTCATGAGAACAGCCACATCCTCAGTTGCATCGGCTATGGCATCCTCATTGGCCAGGATCTCCAGGATATCGGCCCTGGCCACCGGCATGAGGATTCCTCTGGGCAAGGAAGCCCTCAGCCTGTTCTTAATCTGATCTGCTTCAAACTCCAAATGGGAGATGCGCTCTGCCATCTTCCTGAGCCTTTCCCTGTCTCCGTCTAGAAGGGCCTCATAAAGGGGCCTTACCTCGAAAGCACACTCCTTCACCTTGGCCATCATCTCCTGTAGAGGCTCAAACGGGGACTTGCGGAAGAGGTTAAAGATCCTCACTTACCACCTCCAAATTTTGGGCTTCTAAAACCTCCATTATCTCAGAACAACCCACCACGCAACACACCACTAGCCTTTAGCCCTTGGCCTTCCGGCTCCCGCCCTCATCCTTCGTATCTCAGTGCCTCCACAGGGTCCAAACGCCCCGCCTGCCTGGCGGGATACACTGTGGAGATGAGGGTGATGATCATGGCCGAAAGGGCAATGATCATCACGTCCCTGGGAATTATCTTCACCGGTAGGGTGGTGACGTAATAGACATCACTGGGCAATTGAATGAAGTGATACTTTTTAAGCAATAGGGAGATACCCAGCCCCAGAAGGGTCCCCAGGACCGTGCCCACGGTGCCCATGATAAGCCCTTGAAAGAGAAATATCCGGGTAATCACGCCCGTGGTGCATCCCATGGCTTTGAGAATCCCTATCTCCCGCTTCTTTTCCATGACCATCATAGAAAGGGTAGAGACAATATTGAAGGCGGCCACGATAATGATGAGGGTGAGAATGAGGAACATGGTTACTTTCTCCAGCTTTAAGGCCGAAAATAGATTGCGATTCATTGTCATCCAGTCCCGGGCGTAGAAGGGATAACCCAAACGGGCCACCAACCGCCTACCCACCTCCTTGGCCTTATAGATATCTCTCAGTTTCATCTCCACCCCTGTCACTCCATCCTGCCAGCCCAACAGGCGTTGGGCGTCCTTTATGGAGAGTAGAACCAGATTAGCGTCGAAGTCGTACATCCCCGTATCGAAGATGGCCCCCACCCGGAAGTTGCCAAACCTGGGGATGAGGCCCATGGGAGTGATGCGCCCTTCGGTGGTGACCAGGGTAACAGGATCCCCCAGCATGAGGCCCATTCTCTGGGCCAGCACTTTGCCTACAGCCACATAGCCCCCTATGGAGAGGGTCTTCCAATCCCCCTGGATGATAGAGGAGGGCAGAATGGTTACCTTACCTTCTTCAGCAGGATCTACACCCCTGATCACCACCCCCTGGTTTCCCAAGTCGGTCTTGAGGAGTCCCTGGGTAATGACGAAAGGTGCTGTGGCCACCACTCCTTCCACACTCCTGGCAGCCTTTACCACTTTTTGAGGATCCTTCATCTGCCCATGGTAACTGAGAACCACCAAATGGGCGTTGGTTCCAAGGATCTTCTCCCTCAGGTGGGTATCGAAGCCTGTCATCACCGCCAAGACAGCTATAAGAGCCCCCACCCCCAGAGCGATTCCCATGACAGAGATACCCGAGGTGAGGGACAGAAGGCCCCTGCCCCGCCGGGGGCGGAGATATCTCAGGGCGACAAAGGTCTCCAAACGGGACATCGGTTCTCTGAGCCCCCCTCCTCTCTTCTCACTTCAGGCCTCAGGGTGGGGAAAAGGATGACATCCCGGATAGAGGGAGAGTTTGTGAGGATCGTGACCAGACGGTCTATTCCAATTCCCTCTCCCGCCGTAGGGGGAAGACCATACTCCAGGGCCTTGACATAGTCCTCGTCCATGCGATGGGCCTCCTCGTCCCCCATGGCCCGCTCTCTGATCTGCTCCAAGAAACGCTCCTTCTGGTCCACAGGATCGTTGAGCTCGGTATAAGCGTTGGCCACCTCTTTGCAGGCCATAAAGAACTCGAAGCGTTCCACCAGAGACGGATCGTCCTCCTTACTCTTGGCCAGAGGAGATATGTCCCGAGGGTAGTCATAGACAAAGATGGGCTGAACCAGGAAGGGCTCCACCCTTTTCTCAAAGATCTCCCCCAGGACCTTTCCAAAGGTGGTCATCCTTTCCTCTTCTATCTCAAGCTCCCGGGCATACTCCCTAGCCTTAGCCTCGTCCCTCAGAACCTCCGGGGGCACCTTGCCCAGTTCCAAAAGAGCGTCGTGGAAAGTGATACGCCGATAAGGAGGTCTCAGGTCCAGGGTATACTCTCCGTAGATCACCTGGGCGGCGCCCAGAATCTCTCTGGCCAAGGAGGAGATGAGCTCCTCTGTGAGATCCATGAGATCCATGTAGTCGGCATAGGCCATATAGAACTCCACCATGGTGAACTCGGGGTTGTGCTCCGTAGAGATGCCCTCATTGCGGAAGCACTTACCCAGCTCAAAAACCCGGTCGAAGCCTCCCACCACCAGCCTTTTGAGGTAGAGCTCGGGAGCGATCCTCAAGTAGAGGTCTATATCCAGGGCATTATGATGGGTCACAAAGGGTCTGGCAGCAGCCCCTCCAGGGATGGGCTGCATCATGGGGGTCTCCACCTCCATGAACCCCCGAGTCACCAGAAATTCTCTTATCTTGCGAACCACCTCACTCCGAACGACAAAGACCCTCCGGGACTCCTCGTTAGCAATGAGGTCCAAATAACGCTGACGATAGCGGAGCTCCACATCTTTGAGCCCATGCCACTTTTCCGGCAGAGGCCTCAGGACTTTGGAGAGAAGGGTCACCTCCCGAGCCTCAAGGGTGAGTTCCCCTGTTTTGGTGCGGAAGAGGGTACCCTTCACCCCCAAAAAGTCCCCCACGTCCAGTTTCTTGAAGATCTTATTGTAAAAGTCCCGGCCCACCACGTCCCGCTCCACCAGGATCTGGAGCCTGCCCGTGTAATCCCTCAAGTGGGCAAAAGAGATACGTCCATGGATACGAAGGGAGATCATCCGCCCAGCCAAAGTGAACTCCCCGGCAGCCTCCAGTTTGGACTCGTCGTACTCCTCTTTGTAAGCCTCCACCACCTCTCCCAGGGTATGGCTCACCTTGAAACGGTTGGGATAGGGATTGATCCCCATTTCCCGGAAGGTCTCCACTTTCTTCATCAGGTCCTGCCGAATCTTATCCAGGGTCTCTGCCATGGTCTCTTCTCCCTCTCACAGCAAAAAGAATGGGTTATGGAATAGCCCCTGGCCTCCGGGTTGTCAAAGGGTACCCTGTCTCTGTACACTTTTCATCATGAAAAAAGCCGTTGTGGTACTCCCCAATTGGCTAGGGGACTTCATCATGGCCCTTCCCTCCCTCCTGGGCGCCCTAGAGGAGGAGAGAACACTACTCTTGGGACCTAAGCCCTTTTACACCCTCTTAGAGGGACGATACCCACCGGAGTGCTACCTTACTCTGACCAAGAGAGGCTGGAGCAAGGTTTTCCAGGGATCTCGGCTTCTCCTCACCAGACCCGTGGACAGGGCTGCACTACTACCCAACAGTTTCTTGTCGGCCCTTATGTGCCTCTTGGGAGGGGTGCCCCGAACCTGGGGGCTACCCACCGACGGGCGGAGATTTCTCCTTCACAGAAGGGTGCCTCTCCCCCCTGGACCCATCCACCAGGCAGAAATCTACCGCCACATCCTTGAAAAGGCCGGCCTCTACAGACCCTGGGAAGGACCCATCATCCATACCTCCCACCAAGCCAAAGAGAAGGCCCAGGAACTGTGGGACAAGGAAGGGATGGAGGGAGAAAAGGTGGTGGTCATCCATCCTTTCTCCTCCAAAGAGCCACGAACCTGGCTACCCAGCCGATTCCATGAGCTCGTTAAGCGCTTCATCCAGAGGAATCTCAGGGTCATTCTCTTGGGAAGCCCCAGAGAGAGAAAAAAAGCCCAGGCCATCCTGGAGGGGCTGAGGGGGGTGGTGAACCTCACCGCCCTGGAATGGGGACTGGGAGAGGTGGCAGCCATCCTGGAGAGAGCATCACTTTTCATAGGCAACGACAGCGGTCCCGGACACCTAGCCGCCGCCGTAGGCACACCAACCATCACCATTCACGGCTCCACTGCTCCCCACCTCACTGGGCCCAGGGGAGAAAGGGCCCATCATATCTGGAAGGCCTTTCCCTGCTCTCCCTGCCGGGAGCGGTTCTTCAAAGAGTGCCAGCCGGCCCATGAAAACCGCCCCCCCTGCCTGGAAGCCATCACCGTGGAGGAAGTGTGGGAGGAGGCGGAAAAGGTCCTAAAAGGTGAATAGAAACATGGGTTGCGCATTGATCGTGGTGGACATGGTAAAGGACAACCTGAAGGGCCAACACAGGGTGGCCCAGGGTGCCAGGGACCTGGTGCCCAAGATAAACCGCCTCATAACCACCCTAAGGTCCAAGGGGACCAAGATCGTCTTCGCCTGCGACAGCTTTCTGCCAGAGGACTTCATCTTCCAGTCCAGGCTCACACCCCACTGCATCAGGGGAACAGAGGGTTGCCAGGTGGCAGAGGGTCTGAACTTGCAAAGGGGTGACATTATAGTGGAAAAGCGGCGGTTCTCCGCCTTCTTCAAGACCGACCTGGACCAGACCCTGAGGACCCTCCAGGTAAACACAGTGGCGGTCTGCGGCATCACTCTGCCCTACTGCGTCCTCACCACAGCCATGGACGCCCTGAGCCACGACTTCTCCGTAGTGATCCTGGAAGACTGCACCCTCTCATTCAGAGACGAAGAGCACAAGGCCCTGACCAACCTCTACAGAAAAGGGCCTCTTTACCCCCTGCTGAGGGTCATGTCGGCAGAGGAGTTCCTGGAGGAGCTGGAAGGGGAGGACAAAGGAAAGAGACCCAACGAGTAAAAATAAAAGGGGGAACCTGATTTAGGCTCCCCCGGGCTTTGCTCAAATCTGGATATTCAGTATCGATCAAGCCTGGCCATCTTCTCTTGCATCTTGCGCATCTTCTTTCTAGCTTTCAGCATTTTCCTGCGCCTGCGCTGCGTGGGCTTCTCATAGTACATGTTCTTTTTAATCTCTTTGATCAGCCCCTCCTTCTCTATCTTCTTCCTGAGCTTCTTCAGCGCAGCGTCCAGATCGCTCTCCACCTTAACAAAGGCGTTCACCACATTAGCCATACGAGCCCCATCCCCCCTTTCCATGCCAGATTAGTAAAGGCAAGCATAAATAACGTAAAATATGTAAACGGCTAAGTCAAGCCTTTTCCCAGCCCAAGGACGACATTTATTCCAAGAATCCCCACGCCGCCCCTGCCGGCTGCCTCTAGTACAGTCACCCCCAATCCCTGCGTCTTGTACATAGGGGCAGAAGTGCTTATAACAACTTCAGAAATCCATATCAAGGGAGAGGTTCAAAATGGAGAGGCAAGAGGCCCTGGCCCTGCTTAAAAAGCATGTAAAGAACAAAAACCTCCAAAAACATTGCCTGGCCGTCGAGGCCCTCATGAGACGGCTAGCCCAACACTTCGGAGAAGATGAAGAGTTATGGGGACTGGCAGGACTCCTCCACGACCTGGACTACGACGAGACGGCCAAAGACATGGCCCGCCATGGCTATAGGACTGTGGAGATGCTCCAGGACTCAGACCTGCCCCAGGAAGTTCTCCACGCCATCTTGGCCCACCCTGGCCACGTGGCCAGGGAGAGTCTCATGGACAAGGCCTTATACTGCGCCGACCCAGTAACAGGATTTATCGTAGCAGCAGCCCTCATCCATCCAACCAAAAAACTGGAGCCCCTGGATGTGAAGTTCCTCATGAACCGCTTCAAAGAAAAGCACTTCGCCCGGGGGGCCAACAGAGAACAGATCCGGACCTGCCAAGAACTTGGCCTC
>Ga0190304_1000718_pt1 | contig 15457 bp, 14 predicted proteins | sample 48700712_MG_FD_161670 | JGI IMG/M metagenome (GOLD analysis project Ga0190304, IMG submission 161670) | Hydrothermal vent sediment bacterial communities from Southern Trench, Guaymas Basin, Mexico - 4870-07-1--2_MG | ecosystem: Environmental > Aquatic > Marine > Hydrothermal vents > Sediment ... | reverse complement strand
CAGGCGAGCACGTCGAGGGCAGGTATCTTCATGTAGAGCCCTTTCTCGGCGGCGAGCCTTATCTCCTCGAGCCCTTTTTGCCTCCGGTCTTCCTTCTTCCTCAAAAAGAACAGCCACTTGAAATATTTGGGGATCTCCGAAATGGCGTAGTCATAGATCCCGAGGGCCAGGTAGGCATCGTAAAGGTCGGGTTTGTACTCGAGAGCTCTTTTGAGGTCCTTAAGCGCCCTTATCCCGTCCCGGAGAGCTATTACTATCTTCTTCTTCCGGCCCCTCCTGATGGCGGCGTAAGCCCTCGAGGCTCCGCGGTAAAAGTATGCCCAGGCGAGGGTATCGAGGTTGCCCTTAGCCCTCAACAGCATTTTCTGAGAGAGCCTCTCGGTCTTATTCAGGTCGAGAAAAAACTGCCTCTCGAGACGATCGGTGGAAAAATCCAGCATATAATAGTCAAACAGCGCTGCCCTCAGCAGATATCCGGCGGGATCTTGAGGAAAATTGCGTATGTAATCGTCAACCAGGGTCCTGGCCTCGGCGTATCTCTCGTTGAAAGTGAAATCGAGCACGTCGGATATGAGGGAATCCCTCGATATCCAGTAGCTACTGTCGGGCGTGACGAGGTAAAGAAAGGCCGTGAGAAAAATCATCGAATTCCTTTTTCAAATGATAAACTGCGGAGATCGAGGCTGTCAAAGCTATCTAAAATTTCACAGGGGAAAGAGCAAAGAGTGCGCCGTGCTGCCTTTGACGAATCACACATGTTCTCTATTCGAATTTACTGTAAAACAACCTGATTGCCGGCAGAATGAATAGGAGAAAAAATGCAACGAGAACGAGCGCGTCCAGGTAAACCACCGCATCCGAACCCGGGGAAAAACAGCGCCTCAATCCGTCAACCGTGTAGGTAAGGGGCATCAGATGGGCAACGAAACGCAGGGCACCAGGCATGGCCTCGATCGGATAGACGACTCCGCAGAGAAATATCATTAAGAATCGGGGCAGGTTCAGCAGAGTCTGAGCTTCAAATACTTCCCGCACCATGACGCACAGAAGGGCTCCGAGAGAGGAAAAGACCAGGAGCGAGGGGATGATTATCACGATGAGCTTGAACACCGAAGGATGAAGCCCGAGGGCCAGGGTCGAGATCAACGTCACGGTGATAGACATCAGGAGGCCGAAAAAGGCACCCCCGAGGACTTTCCCGAGGAGCACCGACGGCAGGCTGATCGGCGCGAGAAGCAATCTCTCCAGGGTTCCGAGCCGAAGCTCAAAATTGATCACAACGGCCTCTGCAGCAGTGGTGCTGAAGAGGATCGTCATGGCAATGAGTCCGGGCACAAGCTCCTCGAAACTGCGCGGGTTTCTCAGGTAGAAAGCGAAAATCCAGGACAGGGGAAAAATTATGCCCCAGCTGACCGAAGGGGGCTTCAGGTAGTATATCCTCATGTCCTTGAGGGCGATGTAGTAGATTCCTCTCAAATTGTCGCGAAGCATTACCTTCCGCCTTTCTCTATCGCCATAATGGCGGGGCTCAAACCCGTTATCTTGATAAAGGCGTCCTCGAGGCTCGGTTTGATGCTGTTGACGGAGAGCACCTCTATGCCTTTCCCTCTGACAAACCTGAAAACGGCCTCAAGGATATCTCCGGGAGAGCCACCGTAAACCCTGACTTTCCCGAAATCAACGGGTACAACGCGCACATCGCCCTTCACCCTCGAGAGTTCCTCGATCAGCCCCGGAATCTCCCCGCTGAAAGTAAATTCTATTATGGACTCTTCCTCGGCAGCCTCCTTGAGGGCACCGGGGCTATCGACGCTGAGTATTTTTCCCCTGACCAGAATTGCAACCCGATCGCACAGCAGGTCAGCTTCCTCCAGGTAATGAGTTGTGAGAAAAATAGTTATGCCTCTCCGGCGCAACTGACCGATCAAATTCCGCAGTGAGCGAGCCGCAACCACGTCCAGCCCAACCGTGGGTTCATCAAGAAAGAGAATCTCGGGTTCGTGGATCAGAGCAGCGGCAATCGTCAGCGCCCTTTTCATCCCACGCGACAGTGTCCTGAAAGGACTGTCTTTGCGATCGGAAAGCCCGAAAATCTTCAGCAACTCCTCTGCCTTTTCTCTTCGCCTCGCCCGGGGTACTCCATAGAGCTGAGCCATGAACAACAGGTTGTCGAGGACTGTAAACTCATCGTAAAGGTTTGAATTCTCCGGAACAACACCCACGTGCCTTTTTGCCTGAGTGACTTCCGTACAAACGTCGTACCCGAGGACGGTCGCACTTCCTTCTGTCGGCCTGGAAAGGCCCGTCAGCATCCTTATGGTCGTGGTCTTCCCGGCTCCGTTGGGCCCTAAAAAACCAAAAATCTCGCCGCGTCGGACCTCAAAGCTTATGTGATCCACGGCGAGAACTTCCCCGTAGAACTTGGTCAGGTCAGAAACCCTGATCACAGTCTCCATTTTGTGCATCCTTTCGGCATCTCAGAGATAGTATACAGCTCAGGAAAAATAAAAAAAATGCCGCCGGCCACAACAAAGTTGACCTTCGAGATTTTTCGTAATATTATAAAAGCGTGTATAGGGGTATTTTCTTCGATTTCGGAGGCACACTTGTCACCGAGGAGAGCGACCTCGTCGCGCACGGCAACATTTACAGGTCGATCATCGAGAGGTTTAAGCTCGACCTGACGCCCGAGAACATCGATTCAGCGATAAGAAGTAGGATAGAATCGGCCCTCGAAAACTCCGAGTTCAAGTGGGAAAGGCTTATAGACCATGCTATATCGGCCATTGAAGAAATCCTTTCCGCGAACCGAATTTTCCTGACTTCCGAGGACAGGAAATGGCTCGAGGACATATACGTGGAAATGCACGCTCGCCACCTCGAACTCTTCCCCGGCGTTAAGGACACCCTTCAATTTCTCAGGTCGAAAGACATCCACCTGGGTATAATCTCCGATATAGACGATTCCCTTCTGTATGCCACGCTGTCGAGAAGGGGAATAAAGGATCTCTTCGATTCCATCACCACCTCGGAGGAGGTCGGGGTCGGAAAGCCCAACCCCCTTATATTCAGGAGGGCTCTGAAAAAAGCGAGGCTCAGGCCCGAATGGTGTATATATGTCGGCAATTCCGTGAGACACGACGTGATCGGGGCCAAGAGAATAGGAATGACTGCCGTCTTCCTCGGCAGAGAACCGGAGGTTGACCCCGATTACGTGGCGGGAGACTTTAACGAGCTCAGAGAAATACTTCAAAAATTAATCCCCTGAGGAGAGAACCATGGCCGTTGAAATATATCCGGTGAGAAGCAAAAGGGACCTCAAGGAATTCATAATGCTTCCCTGGAAACTTTACAGGGACGATCCCTTCTGGGTACCCCCTCTGATCTCCGACGAGAAGAAACGCTTCAGCCCGGAACACAATCCCTTTTACAAGCACTCAGATGTACAGCTCTTCATAGCGCGAAAGGGCGGCGAAACCGTGGGCAGGCTGACAGCCCACATCGATCACAATTACAACGAATTTCACGATGAGCTAACGGGTCATTTCGGCTTCTTCGAGAGCATCAACGACGGGGAAGTCTCGAAGGCGCTCTTCGACGCTGCCAGCGAATGGCTCAGGGAAAGAGGAATGGAGGGTCTTTTAGGTCCCCTCAGTTTCAGCACGAACGACGTTGCCGGGCTCCTGATCGATGACTTCAAATCCCCTCCTGTCGTGATGATGCCCTACAATCCGCCATATTATATTGATCTGATCGAGTCCTACGGCTTCAAGAAGGCGAAGGACCTTCTCGCCTATCAGATCAAAATCGACGATGACTTCCTGAGGGACATCGACAGGATAAGGAGTCGATTCCTGAGGCTCAGCGAGAGGGCGAAGAGGGAGGGCTTCACCGTCCGTCCCGTAAACTTCAAGAAGCTCGACGAAGAAGTCCCGAAACTGCTCGATATCTACAACAATGCCTGGGAGAAAAACTGGGGATTCGTCCCCATGACCGACGAGGAGTTCTGGCACCTCGCCAGGGAACTCAAGCCCATAGCCCTGCCGGAGCTGACTCCGATCGTCGAGTATAAGGGCGAACCCGTTGCTTTCGGCCTTGTATTGCCCGATGTAAACCAGGTCCTGAAGAAACTGAACGGCAGGCTGTTCCCATTCGGCATATTCAAGCTCCTTTTCGGACTCAGGAAGATAGATGGACTCAGGCTGATCGCCCTGGGCATTAAGAAGGGCTACAGAAAACGGGGGACTGACTCCCTGCTCTACTCGACTATGCTCGAGAACGCCCTGAAAATGAAAAGGTTCAAGACCTGCGAGGTCTCCTGGCTGCTCGAGGACAATTACCTGATTATCAGGGCGACCGAGTTCATGAAGGGCAAACTCTATAAGACTTACAGGCTCTATTACAAGTCGCTCTGAAGATCAGGAAGGATGATCTTGACTGCCCCGTGGACGGCCTTAACGTGTATGGGCAGAATTCCCACGGGTTCTGAATCGAGATGGTAATATACCCCGTCCCCCTCTAAATGGATCTCGGCGGACTTGACGATCACCACGTCGGGATATTTCGAATGCCTGCTATTCAGAACGCCCAGAAAGTAGCGGAAATCGTTATAGGGCCCTCTTTTCTGGAAAACACAGATGTCTAAAAGGCCATCATCCCATCTGGCCTCCGGCGAGATCTTAAACCTGCCGCCATAGGATGCCGCGTTGGCAATGATCACGTGATAGCCCTGAAGGTCGAGGTCGAGGTCCTTTAAGACAACTCTGATCTTTGAGGGCCTGTAGCTCAGATAATTGGTAAAACCCGAGAGGATATAGGACCCCTTTCCGAGGGCTTTTTTCGCCTTAAGGTTGAGCTTGTGAACGGCATAGGCATCCAGACCGGCTCCGAGCATCAGTATGAAATACTCCCCGTCGGCCTTTCCGAGGTCCACAGCTCGCGGTTTTCCTTTGAGTATGAGCTTCGCAGCCTCAATGACGTCGATAGGGATCCTGGCGTCGAGGGCAAAAACATTCGTTATTCCGAGGGGCAAAACACCGACAGCCGTCTCCGTGCCGGCAGCACCATTCACCACTTCATGGAGAGTGCCATCCCCGCCGGCGGCAACAACGATATCGGCTCCCTCCCTGACGGCCCTCTCTGCGAGCGGCTTTCCGTCACCGGGTTTTGATGTCTCCAAGAGAACGAGGTCGTTTTTCTCCCCCAGAAGGTCGAGAGCCCTCAAGAATTCATCGCTCTTTTTCTTTGCCTTGTGAGATGCGGGGTTGAAAATCACAAATATCTTCATTCCGAGTTTATTTTATCGAAAACACCGGCGATTGTCCACAGTTTTTTTGCGTTTATTTTGCGTTGCACCAAATTGTTGACATGAGTGGTCCCGTGGAATAGGATTTATGAACACAAAATAGGAGGAGCCGATGGATCTGTTTGAGAAGTGCGCGCAATTCACCGAACATAAAAAGGTCATGGAGATGGGTTTTTACCCTTACTTCAAAGTGGTCTCTTCCGCCGAGGACACCGAGGCAGTGGTCGAGGGGAAAAAAGTTATTATGCTGGGCTCCAATAACTATCTGGGTTTAACCACTCACCCCAAGGTCAAGGAAGCCGCAAAAAAGGCCATCGATGAATACGGCACGGGAAGCTGCGGATCTCGTTTCCTCAACGGGACCCTCGATCTCCACATCAGGCTCGAGGAGAAACTCGCTGAATTCGTGAAGAAAGAAGCTGCCTTAGTTTTCAGCACTGGCTTTCAAACAAATCTGGGAATCATCTCCTCCCTCGTGGGGAAGAATGACATCCTCTATATGGACAAATGGAACCACGCGAGCCTTGTGGATGGGGCAAGGCTCTCTCTGGGACAGATCAGGAGATTCAAGCACAACGACATGAATGACCTCGAAAGGGTGCTTAAAGACTCGCCTCCTGATAAGGGAAAATTTATAGCGGTCGACGGCCTCTTCTCCATGGAAGGAGACATAGTCAAGCTCCCACAACTGGTACAGATAGCAAAGAAGTACGGCGCCCGTATACTGGTGGACGACGCTCACGCCATGGGGGTTCTCGGCAAGAGGGGAGCAGGGACAACCGATCACTTCGGTCTGGAGGACGAGGTCGACCTCGTGATGGGAACCTTTTCAAAGTCCTTCGCCTCTCTCGGCGGCTTCGTAGCAGGGGAGAAATACGTCATAGACTACATAAAGCACCACGCCAGATCCCTCATTTTCAGCGCCAGCATGCCGCCCTCGGCGGTCGCCACCGTCGAGGCTGCCCTCGAGATAATCATCAACGAGCCAGAGAGAAGGGAAAGGCTCTGGCATAACACCCACAAGATGCTGAAGGCTTTCAAGGAAATGGGATTTGACACGGGGATATCGGAGACGCCGGTCATACCTCTCGTTGTCGGCGATGACATGCTGTGTTTCAGGATGTGGAGAGAGCTGCTCGATAACGGCGTATACGTGAATCCCGTCATCTCGCCCGCTGTCCCGCCCGGTCGGGCTCTTCTGAGAACAAGTTACATGGCCACCCACACCGACGAACAGCTCGACAGGGCACTGGACGTGTTTTACAAAGTTGGAAAGAAATTCGGAGTGATTTAAAGCCAGCCGGCTTTAAGGTACCACGTGACCGTTTTATAGAGCCCCTCCTTCAGGGAATGGCGGGGGGTAAAGCCAAAATCTCTTTTCGCCGCTTCGGTCGAGCAATTCCAGCCCGGCTGGGATAGCTCCCTTATTTTGTCGGGATTCACCATAGAAGCCTTTCTAAAGAGGCGCTGGAGGTAGCTCCAGAAAGCGACGAGAGGCAAAACAATCTGCGGAGGAAGTTTTATTATCATTGGTCTCTCGATTCCAAGGGCCCTCGCTATCTCCCGCAGGAGATCCTCAGCGCTCATGTTCTCCTCTCCGGCAACGAAATAAGTTTTGCCGAGCGTGGTATCGGAAAGTGCCGAGTCAACGATGGCCTCTACGAGGTCCTCGACATAGATGATCCTCACGACTTCCGGGTTTCCCGGAAGAAAGGCATAGCCTCTTTTCAACGACCTGAAATAGAAAAGAAGCTCTCCGTCCCTCGGGCCGTAGACAACCGGCGGCCGCAAAATCGTGTAAGGCAAGCCTGACCGCCTTACGGCCTCCTCAGTGAGAAATTTAGCAAGACCGTAATAACTAACGGGTCTCGCCTCCTCACTTTCCCTTTTGGGATGCAGGGCAGGGCCCGCCGCTGCCTGGCTCGAAAGGTAAACAAACCTGCGGATATCTCCAGATCCTGAAAGGGCGCGGAGAAGGTTCTCGGTGGCTGTGACATTGCCTTCTATGTAGTCCTCCTTCCTGTGGCCCTTTAAAAGGGCGGCGAGATGAAATACGTAGTCGGCTCCCTCTCCTATACCTTCGAGGGAAGCGGGATCTCTCAGCTCACCTAAAAAGCGTTGGACGGGAAGGCCCTCTATCCACCTCAGGTTGCTCGTCTTCCTCACGAGAACCCTTACGTCGAATCCCCTGTCTATCAGGACTCTGACCAGATGGCTCCCTATAAAACCTGTTGCTCCGGTGACAAGCGCTCTCATCCGAAGGAGTTTAAAACAGCCCCTCGGAGGGTGTCAAGGTTTGGAGCGGGCAATGCGCGCGGAGGTACTTCTCCCGGCAAAACATCACAGATCCATGCTGCCACTGTCATCAACCTGACCCTTTACACCGCCGCGTTTAAAGGCCAGCGGGCACTGTTCTCACATCCCCACCATCAAAACGTCTATCAGGTTATAAAGCCAGAGGGCGAAACAAAAGGCCAGCGATGCATTCCTCAACCTGTAATAATCCCGGTAACTCCTGTACTTCTCCTCTATCCTGTTGGGGTCATATTCCCTGAGGTACTCCCGGTGCGCCCTGTCCGTTTTCCAGGTCAGATAAGCCGTTCCTGCAATTCCGGAAACGGCGAGAAAGCTGTAAAGGAGTCCCCTCCGTTTTTTGCCGAGATAGCGCTGCCCAAGGCCGGGCAGAAGAACAGAGCGGTAGAAGGCTTTCTTCCGCATTTTTTCCTTTTCCCTCAACATCAGAAGTTGCCTCTTCAGGCGTTCGAGTTCCGTAAGTTCCCTTTCGCTCTCGAGCTGCTCCCGTGCCCGCTTAAAAATCTCGAGGATGTAAGGAGGGGTCGCAGCGGGATCGAGCCTGTAAGCTGGAGAAATCAGAAGCAGGTCACGGAACAGGGATAGGGCGCCGGAGCTGTCGCCGGTAACCGCACGGGCAAAAGCGCCATATTTCAGAGCGACGATCTTTTCGGAAGTGCCGATGTCCCCACCCAGTAGAGAATCGGTCAGCAGGATAACCTCATCGTACCTGGCGGAATAAAAAAGGGAATCAAGTTGTCCCTCGAGGGATGCGAAAAGATAGATCAGGGCAAGTAAAGCCATTTCATGACCCTCTCGGTTTGCCCGGATCTCACAAGAGCCAGGTAGATCCCCGCTTTTAACCGCAGCTCATCGAAACGAAAAGAATTGTCAATTCTCAGGTTCCTCAAAAGCCTTCCCTCAGAAGAGTAAAGTTCGATCTCCACGGGGGAAGACACGACGATAAGGTCACCGCGGCCGATGGGATTTGGAGCCCTCACGACAGAATCGATGTCAACGACCTCCCCCGGTTCGTTCACATCTATGCAGACGGAGTATCTCTCCACATAGGGAACTGCTACCTTTTCTCCGTCTTCATAGGTATATCCCCCGAAAACAAAGATTGAATCGGCCAGATCGGCGCTCATCAGGCCCGCCCTTGAATAAAACATGGAAGATGCCAGAAACCAGGTGCCGTCCAAAATGCTGAAAAGCACAGAGGAAGTCACCTGCCCGTTTACCTCACCTCCGATGACCATGAGGGTATCACCGTGAATGATGGAAACGTGGTAGGCACGGGGTTCTGGAAGCTCAAAGTAGCCGCTCCACGTCTGTTCGGCTGGATCGAATCTCTCCACCGAACTCAGATAGTCATACCAGAGGCCGCCTGTGAGGTAAATTGAGGTATCGGAACCCTGTTGACTCAGGGCCGAGCCGAAATAGCTTCTTTCCACATTCAAATCGAAGGAGTCCACCGAAAAATCGTTGAGATCGACTATATAACCCCGGGGGATATAGATGGAATCGACGAGTCCTCCGAAAATATAGACTTTCTCGCCGACAAGCTGAGCTTCCATGCCATACATTTTCATCGGAAGCTCAAAGGGAGCGAAGCAGAAGCTGTCCACTTCCGGAGAATATATGAGAACCTTTGAAGTCGCCGAATCCATCGCAGTCCTTCCCCCCATAATGTAGATCTGTCCGCCGAAGGAGACCACTGCGAAGTCTCTGAGGGGGTAAGGAAGGGGATGCCTCTCCTGCCAGGACCCGTCCTGGGCACTGAAAAATTGAACGACATCGCTGGGCCCTGCTTCGTCCTCCCCACCGACGAGCAAAACTCCGCCTTCCACCGGCACAGCCCTTCCTCCCCAGCGGGGATCTGGCATAGTACCGATGACCTGCCAGCTGAACTGCGCTGTCAACAACAACAGGAAAATCGACCCGCTCATTTTATCCTCCCACTTTGATTGTGCAAATCAAATGCCAACCTCACCGTATCGCCGGCCGCGATCCTGACCCTCCTGAAAACCCTCCCATATCGTGGATTTCTCACTTCTATCCTGTGGGTTCCCTCTCTCAGGGGGAGCGGCGCGGGAAGGGGCAGCTGCCCCATCATGCTGTCGTCGACGAAGAGTTCGCCCCAGGGGCGGCAGCTCACCAGAAGATAACCCATGCTGGAGGTGAGATCCACATCCACTTTCAGGGTCTCGCCCCCCGTTGCGACTACGTGGGTGTCTTCCCTCATCAGGAAGGGATTCGTGAAAGTAAGGAGATGTTCTCCGGACGACACATCGAGGGTTATAGGAGGAGGCACAGAGCCAACCCTGACCGAGTCGAGCAGAACCTCTGCCCATGGTCTGGCGTTGACGAAGATGAAGGAAGCCTTCGCCATCTCTCCCTCCTCCTCCACTGCGGTATCTGCAGGCTCCTCCGCCCCGCCCTCTAATGCCTTCTTCGTAGAGGGAATGGCCTGAGCAGATCTCCGGGAAATGGATCCTGTATGAGCCTCAAGATAGAGGGTATCCCTGGATTCAGGGCTCTCGGCCTCGCCGATCCCCTGGATCTCCGTCGTATCCGCGACAGTGGCTCGTGCTTCGCGCTGCCTTTCGTTCCCTCGAAAATAAAATACCAGCGCGAGAGAGAAGAAAAGGAATAAAGCCGCGTACAGGACAGATAGGGGCACACCCCTCCTTCTTTTCGGCGATAAAAGGGCCAGAGCCTCAAAGGCATCACGGGGCCTTTCTTTGGGATCCTTCCGCAGAAGCCTCATGACGAGGTTCTCGAGATCGGGAGGAACGTCCTTCCTGAGCCTGGATGGACGTGGAGGATCGGTCTCAAGGACGGCTCTGAGGACCTCCGAGATGTTCTCTCCGCCGAAAGCCCTGCGCCCCGTCAGTATTTCGTAAAGGGTGGCACCCAGCGAAAAAAGGTCGGATGCGGGAGACTCCTCGCCGCCCCTGAAAAGCTCGGGCGCCGTGTATTCCGGCGTTCCAACGAATTCCCCATCGAGGGTGATAGGCGTCCTGTTCAGGGGTTTGGCGAGCCCGAAGTCCACCAGTTTGACCGTGCCGTCCTCGAGGACCATCACGTTTGAAGGTTTTATATCCCGGTGAAGCACGCCACGGGAATGCAGATAGGCGAGGAGATTCAGGAGCTCCAGGGCGATCTTCCTCACCTCACTGAAATCGAGAGGTCCCCTTTCATCGAGGATTTCTCTCAGGTTTTTCCCCTTCAGGTATTCCTGCACTATGAAAATTTTTCCGTCCTCCTCCCCGTACTCGATCACCCTGACGACCCCGGGATGTTCGAGTTCCTGGAGGACCCTGGCTTCCCTGAGAAACCTCTCCCTGAGCCGTTCGTCCTGCAGCAGATAGGGATGAAGGACTTTGATGAGGTACTTCCGCCTGCTTCCCGGGATAACTCCCACGTAACTCGTGGCTATCGACCCTATCGAAATCCTGGCTTCTATTTTGTATCGGCCTATGTTATCCATCAGAAACCCCATCTCTTCAGCTTGTACTGCAGCCCACGAGTGGTTATCCCGAGGATCTCGGCGGCCTTCGTCTTATTGCCTCCCACCATCTTTAACACCTCCCGCACGTACTCTTTCTCCATATCTTCGAGCGTCTTCAGCCTCCTTCCGCCCGATCCGACCTCGAGGAAAAAACTGATGTCCTCGGCCTTTATGTATTCCCCTCTTGCCGAGATAACCGCCCTCAGGATCACGTTCTCCAGTTGCCTTATGTTGCCAGGCCAGTCATACTCTATCAGCCTGTCCAGAGCTTCCTTTTCAATCCCCTGTACCCGCTTATTTTCGGACCGGCTGAACTTCCTGATGAGATAATTCGTCAGGATAGGGATATCCTCTTTCCTATCGGCGAGAGCGGGCAGATCTATCCTCAAAACGGAAATACGAAAGTAGAGGTCCTCCCTGAATTTACCCTCTTTGACCATCTTCTCGAGATCCCTGTTGGTAGCTGCTATTATCCTTGTCCTCACCTTCCTGACCCTGTTATCCCCTATCCTTCTGAACTCACCGTCCTGAAGGAAACGGAGCAATTTAACCTGAAGCGGAAGGGGCAGCTCTCCGATCTCATCGAGAAACAGCACGCCTTCCTTTGCCTCCTCTATCAGGCCCTTCTTATCGGCCGTTGCACCGGTAAAAGCACCCCTTTTGTACCCGAAGAGCTCCGATTCCAGAAGATCAGAGGGTATGGCTCCACAGTTCTGGGGAACGAATTTTCCGGCATAATTTCCCCTTTTGTGTATGTACCTCGCCAGTAACTCCTTCCCGGACCCACTCGGCCCTGTGAGCAAAATCGGCGCCCTGGAAGAGGCATAGAGATCGGCAAGCTCCACGGCCCTTTTGATAAGTGGACTTCTGCCTATTATCTTTATGTCTCCTTCGCCGAGTCGGGCTTTAAGATCCCTGTTCTCACGTTCAAGATCCTCGAAATATTCCGCGTTCTCAAGTGCCACCCCTATGATGTTGGCAAAGGCCTTCAAAAATTCCAGATCTTCGCCCACAAAAAGGTTCTTTGTGCCGCTCTCGAGATAAATAAGTCCGGTCAGTTTTTCCTTTACAAAAAGGGGAACAGCGAGAATAGACCTAATCCCCCTCACCAATAGAGATCTCGAATCGCTCAATTCGCCATCGGTCCTGACATCGTGGGTGAGAATCGGCGACGCTGTCGTAAGCACCCTGTTGATCACATTGAGAGATGGGTTTTCCCCGGAGCCGAACCCCACCTTGTACTCTCCCCTTCCTCCTTCTCCCCTCAGGATCACTGCACCTCGCTCTGCCCTGAGTGCCTCCACCGACAGCTTCAAAGATTCTATCAGAACCTCCCTGAAGGACCTGATCGAATTAACCCGTCTTGATATCTCCGCAAGGACCTGCAGTTTACTGCTCTGTGACATGAAAAAGCGCCTCCTTGGACCTGCTCATGTTGCCGAATTCATCCACATACCAGACCGTCCAGAAGTAATAACCCGGCACAAAGTGGACTGTAAGCCTGAGCTCCTGCTGATCTGCTGGAATGGAATCTACCACAAATACTCTCATCTCAGGCATACCCGGTATGATCCTGTAAACCTCTATCCTGAAGTGATAGGGGAAGGATAACTCACCTGAATCCCACAGGAGGATCACAGGATACTCCACGCTATCGCCGTTAGCGGGAGAGATGGGCCAGGGCGCATCCTCCACTATTCTGAGTATGTAGAGATCGCGGCTCCTGCTCAGGGCACCCTGCTGGTCTATAGCCTCGAAGCGAAAGGGAACTCCCTCCAGTGCCCTGATGTCGCCGCCGGGGAACATGTCATCGGTCATGATGAAGCCGTAGATCCCATCGCTGAACCTCAATGATAGGGTCTCCGAGTTAAAAATGGCTCTCACCCCGCTGACATCGGGCATACCATCGGGATCGGTCACTTTCGCCCTCAAACCGAGCTCATATCTATCTCCTCCCTGTGAGGGGCTACGGACGTGGATCGTATAGAGGGAAGCTTCCTCGAAGAGGGGCAGGGCGTCGAGCCTGAGGGTGGTATCCAGGTCACTCTTTAACGTGACGACCAGAGTCTCAGGCATGTAGCCATCTCCGTCGAAAATAAAGTTATGGCCCCCGGGCGACAGGCGGTCGAAGGTAAAACTGCCGTTCCCGTCGGTAAAACAGAAGCGAGAATCTGTCTGAACGAGGATCCCCGCTATGGGAGCGTTGTTATAAAGCCTCAAAACCCTCCCCCTGAAGACACATCCCCTGTATTCAGGGGATAAGGGGTCCAGTGGATTATCTCTGGGCGGCTCAGTGCAGGACAGGAAGGTTAAAATAAGCAGGGCCACGATAGGAAGAAATTTTTTCATAAACTAAATTTGAACCTGCGTCAGCTTTTTGTCAAGTCCCTTAAAAAACATACGAAATTTTTTCGCAGTACCTGAAATGGAATCGAGGGAAATTGCGCTGGAATGCCTTAAATCACCGTGGAGGGAATAATGGCTGTTTTTTTGCAAATAATCGATTGCCAGTTTCAGCAGGGCACAGAAAGCCCCTCCCAGAGAAGCAGGTGGGGGTGGGGAGAGGACCCTGGGAGCAGGAGAGGCGATGGCTTAAAGGGGCGGGGCTCGATCGTGGATCGAGCCCCGCCCCTTTATTTCCAAAAGTTCCACCGACTAAATCCTCGCAGCATCGAGAAGAGGCACGAAAAAGCCGCCAGAAGCAGAAAATCCCGATGGCGTGCTCGACAGGCCATTTCAAGCCCGAGTTCCAGGGATTTCTCAAAACACATGACTCCCGGCTTCTCTATTGCATTCTCCGGTCTCAGCCACAACAGCAGAGAAGACCTGTTGACTCTCCTTCCCTCGGATCCGGTCGATTTCCCGCACGTAAAAGGGCTCATCTCGCATTTTGACCGGCTTTCCCTTCGGCTTTATTATTGCCCTTTGTACATATTTTGCCAGGAGGGCCGGAAAATCTCGGTGCCGAGCTAAAAAGGAACTATGTCCGCAAAGAAGCTGAAAATGACATAACTTGAACTTTCGTTGTTCCGGGAACCAATATTCCCGAAATAAACTTTTATCGAGACTTCAGGGAGGTGATGGCAGAAATGAAACACCATCAGAAAGAAGATGCCTTTCTGATAATCACTGACATGGAAGGAATCAGCGGGCTCATAGACCGGCGTCTCCTGCACACGGGAGGAAAATTCTGGGAGAATTACGGTCGCTATCTCCTGACCGAAGATGTGAATGTTGTCGCCCACACCCTTTATTCAAAGGGCATCAGGCGGATTTACCTCTCGGAAAATCACAATCTGGGGAGAAATGTGGTCCCGGGTGAATTGCTTCCCTTTATAGCCCAGCTCCCTCCCCACAGCGCCAACACCAACATGTGGGGCACAGACTTCTGGGACGAACTCTACCGGGGTAAAGGCATCAAAGGAGCAATCCTTCTGGGGTTTCCCGGCATGGCCGGTTCGGGAGGATACCTTTCGCACTCATGGGACAATAATGTCTTCGAACATATCGAGGTGAACGGCCTGGAATGCGGGGGGATCGGGACCACCGCTTTTCTCCTCGGAGAATACGACATCCCTGTCGTGGCTGTCATAGGAGACGCTGCAGCCGCAGAGGAAGCGAGGAAAAGGATCCCGAACGTCACGGCCATTGTGGTGAAGGAAAGGGAGGAGAAGGGCTGGATAAAGGCACTGCCTCCCGATAAAGCCCATGAATTGATCTTGAGCGGAATCATGGAAGCACTGGATGAACCCATAAAGGTTGCACCCCTCAAAGCCTCGAGACCCACAGTGATCCGGTTCAAAGTCAAAAAGGCAGAGTACCTGGAGGCAGTCGATATAAGCGGGGTTGAAATAAAGGGAAACACGGTGATAATCCGCGCCCCTGATTATATCAAAGCCTACGACCTGTTCTGGAATTGTTATATGAAAATGCTCTTCACGTGATGAGATAGACACAGCTTCCGTCCCGCACGGCTGACATTCGACGGTGAGATCACTGACACCCCCTCTGCGGGTTCTATCCTCTTCGAAAAGAACTTCAAAGTCATCGTGTAGACCGCCGATCTCCTGTCGCCGATTCCAGGACAATACAGACCTGATACGTCCCTTCCCTGCCGATCCGTTGATATACAACTGCCCACACAATAAAATCAGGTAATGCGCTACCGTTCTGTGGGCAGCTTTGCGATAGCCACCCTGTTCAGCAGAATACTGGGGTTCGTGAGGGAGGCCGTAATCGCTTATCTGCTCGGGGCAGGAAAATTTTCCGATGCCTTTTACGTCGCCTTCAGGATCCCCAATCTGCTCAGAGATCTCCTCGCCGAAAACGCGGTCCAGAATTCCTTC
>Ga0190304_1000717_pt1 | contig 15458 bp, 14 predicted proteins | sample 48700712_MG_FD_161670 | JGI IMG/M metagenome (GOLD analysis project Ga0190304, IMG submission 161670) | Hydrothermal vent sediment bacterial communities from Southern Trench, Guaymas Basin, Mexico - 4870-07-1--2_MG | ecosystem: Environmental > Aquatic > Marine > Hydrothermal vents > Sediment ... | reverse complement strand
GTACAATCAAAGCACCTGAAACCATTATCCACCATTCTATTCCATAGGTTTTATTTGCCTTGCTGACAGATGATATTATTTTTCTAAATAACAAAGAAGGAGAATATTTTGCTCCCTGGACTGATAGATTATTATTTTCTGTAGTTTTCAAATTATTGTCCTCCGGAACACTTAATACTTTACTCTGGGATCGATAAAAGCATAGAGCAGATCGACCAGGAGAGATATTACACTGACAAGAAGTGCAAAAACAACAATTACGCCCTGCACTGTTGGATAATCACGAAGATAGATTCTTTCCATTAGCAGTCTTCCTATTCCCGGCCATGAAAAAGTAGTCTCCGTAAGGACTGCCCCTGCCAGGAGAATTGCAAACTGAAGGCCAAGCATAGTCAGTATTGGTATAAATGCATTTTTCAGGCCATGCTTATACACAACAAATTTTTCACTTACTCCCCGGGCTCTTGCAGCAAGAATATAATCACTCTTAAGAACATCCAGCATATTGGCTCTTGTAAGACGAACAAAAATTCCTGAAAGAACAATTCCCAGTGTAAGGGAAGGTAGCAGCAGATGAACTGCAACATCACCAAAGGCTCTTAAATTTCCTGCCAGAAGAGTATCAATTAAATAGAAACCGGTTTTAGAAAATTGGGAGGATAAAATTCTGGCACTCGTTCTGCCGGCAATGGGCAGCCATCCGAGCCAGACTCCAAAAATTAACTGAAGCATCAAGCCCATCCAGAACACGGGAATACAGTATGCAACGTTACCATAGAGTCTTATAGCAAAGTCTCTTCCTGTTCTTCTTTTATTTGCAGAATAGGCACCAAGAGGAACACCTATGAGAAGTGTAAAAAACATGCCTAAAAGAGTAAGTTCTATTGTAGCAGGCAGTTTCTCCCTAATTGGTTCACTTACCTTCTGTTTTAATACCATTGACTCGCCAAGGTCAAAATGGGCAATTTGGACAAGGTAGTTAAAGTACTGAACAGCAATTGGTTTATTTAAACCCAACTCCTCTTTCTTTTCTTCAATTACCCTCTCCGGAGCATGAGCCCCAAGCATTGCAGATACAGGATCACCAGGCATAACCCTTAGAACCAGAAAAACAATAGTAAGAAGTATAAATATCATTGGAATCGTTAACAGAATCCTTGTAACAGCGTAACGTAAAAGTCCTTTCATATTACCATCTTTATAAAAAAAGTCCGAACCTGTCAAACAGATCCGAACCTTTTAAGTTTACTTATTTTATCTCTATTTGATTGTAGTTGAATATTAAAGTTGGTCCAATTTTAACACCCGAAACCTTTGGATTTGTAAATACATACAAATTACCCTGGAACAAAGGTGTTGTTGGAACATCTACAGTCCATCTTTTCTGAATTTCTTCAAAAGCTGCTTTTCTTGCAGCAGGATCAGCATTTGTCTGTTCTACCTTAAATAGTGCATCCCATTCAGGATCAGAAAAATTTATTCCCATACCCTTGGAACCGGAAGTTCCTGCAAAGGCTGCTGTATAATTATCTGGATCAAGATAATCAGGATACCAACCAAGTAAATAGATAGGCATTTCTTTATTTTTCCATTTATCTTTATATGCCGCCCATTCTGCAGACTTTAGTTCTACCTTAATCATAGGTGTTTTTTCAAGCTGAGCTTTTAGTACTTCTGCGAGGTGGACTTCTGTATCACCGTAGTGTGAAGGTGTATACCACAGCTCAAAATTAAATGGATTTGATGCACTGTAACCAGCCTTAGTTAAAAGTGATTCGGCAAGTTTAACATTTGCATCTCCGAAAACACTCTTAAAATCGTCTGTATGATATATCATTCCCATAGGAACCATTGAATAGAGAGGTGCATTCTGACCAAGATATACCTTATCGATAAAATCCTGACGATCAATCAAGGCACTTACTGCCTGTCGAACACCTTTATCAGCAAAAACGCTTTCTGATGTTTCATAACATATATATCTTATATATGGCCCCTGTAGTTTGTTTGTTATAATATCAGGTTTTTTTGAAAGATCCTTTATATCGGAAGGATTAAGTGTTTTATAAGCAAGATCAAGCTCACCTGCTTCCAGGGCAAGTCTCATAGTTGTAGCATCAGCAAAATATCGAATAATTATTCTGTCTATTTTTGGTGCAACTCCCCAATAATCAGGATTTGCTTCAAGAACAACTTCCTCATCTCTCTTGAATGAGGCAACTTTATATGCTCCAAGTCCTACCATTTGTCCACCGGCAAGTTCAGAAGGATCTCTGATAATCTTGTCAGCAGGATAAACATTTGGATTTAACGGGAAGTATGGTACTGTAGCAACCAGTGAAGGGAAATAAGCTATAGTATCCGGAAGAATAAATTTAACAGTATATTCATCTACAACTTCTACAGATTTTACAAAATCCGTTACCAGCCAGGAAGGATCGCCCTCTAAAGCCATAACTCTGTCTATAGACCATTTTACTGCTTCCGCATTGAAAGCTGAACCGTCTGTAAACTTGAGGCCTTCCCTTAGTTTAAATGTGTATTCATCACCCTTGACATTTACGGTATAACTCTCTGCAAGTCCAGGAATAAGCTCTGTAGTTCCCGGAACATACGCTAAAAGCCCCTGATAGATATTCTGGAAAATTTCCCAGGTATGAAAATCATAAGCCGAAGCCGTGTCCATATCCGTAACCTTCTCAGTAGTACCATACACAAGAGTAGTTGGTTCCTCTTTCTGTGCATTGGCAAATCCAAATGATGCCATAACCAGAAGTAAAACCATTACAACTAGAATTTTCTTCATGCATTTCTCCTTTTTTGACTAAAACAGGTCTGTTGGATGCATAGACGAACAGCAAACTTGTTTGCGACCGTCCCCTGCACTTCGTGCAGCCCATTTTATCTTTATTTGAAAATATTCAACAGATTGTACAATATAATTATATAAAGATAAACTACTTTTTAAGTTTTTTGTTTTTTTATTCAATTGCTAATGGAGACTTTTTGTGCCAGTCTATAGTCAATAATATTAGAGAAGAAGCATATTTAAAGTCGAAAATGAGATACCACTCAAAAAGCTTTAATAAGATACTAATTCACCCTTGGAAAAACGAAATTTCTATGCTACAAGTATAGTATGGGTCTTTTAAATAAATCTGAATTACATATAAAGCAATTTTCCGGTTCCGATCCTATTATAAGGACAGTCCTGGAAAGACTTTTTGCCAGAAAAGAAAAAGAACTCCTTGATAATATTCACATTCAGATGAATGCGGGGGTGTATAGTGAGCTTGTACGAAAAGGATACTTTAAACGACGCAAAAGCGACCGATAGACAGTTATCCCGATACATTTTTGCAGAACAAAAACACTCGATAACCAGTTGTTACTTGATGGCACTGTTTACTGTATCAGCCCACTATTAATAGTTGCCCATAGTTTATCTGACAGGACTTTGGAATCTTTATATTCATCCTGTGTTACATCCACTGGTTTATGAATTACCATTCTTACATTAGCCTTTCTTACTTTTCTATTTTCTTCATATATTTTAAAAGAATTATTTAATGAAACAGGAACAATTGTAGCTCCGGCTCTTATTGCCAGTTTTAAACTGCCAGGTTTAAATGAACCCATTTTTTGAGATTTACTTCTGGTTCCTTCAGGAAAAAGAGTAATGGCATTCCCATCTTTAATAGATTGCACACCCTTTTCTATGGCTTTGACTGCAGCACGAGGAGAACTTCTATCAAGAAAGACACAACCCATACCATGCATCCAGCCATTTAGCATTGGAATTTTGGAAAGTTCTTTCTTTGCAAGAAACCCAACCAAAATGGGCACATATCCTATTATAACTAAAATATCATAATAACTTTGATGGTTTGAAACTATACACAGGTTTTTTGTCTTTTCAGGAAGATTTTCCAGCCCCTCAATTAAAATAGAACTTCCTGTGGCTTTGAAATAATGTCTCGACGCGAGCCCACTCCCAAATGCAATCATCTTTTTTGAACTTTCATATTTTCCAAATAAGTTTAATATTTGTGCTGGAAAAGCAAACAGAAAATACGTTAAAGGAAGAGTAATCCCAAAGTATATTTTATAAACAATATCTTTTATCATATAAACCTCTAATTTGCATTCAGAGAAGCTCTTAATGCCTTCTCCCATCGTTTTTTTACTTTTATCCGTTTGGCTGAATCCATTTTCGGTCTAAAAGAATCATATTTCCTGTTAAGTTTAACAATTTCTTCAAAATTGTTCCATATACCTACAGACATACCTGCAATATATGCAGCTCCTGTTGCCGCAATTTCATGCTCTTCTGAGCGTTCAACAGCATAATTTGACAGATCGGCAATACACTGAAGGAGAAGATCTGAACGGCTTACCCCTCCATCAGTTTTTATTCCTGTTACCTTTATTCCAGTATCTTTTGCCATACCATCAAGAATATCAACAAGCCGCATCGTAATACCCTGGAGAACCGCTCTTGCCACATGACGCCGATGGGTATTAAGGGAGAGTCCAAAAATTGAAGCTTTTGCAGTGGGTTTAAAAAAAGGGAATCTAATCCCGGACGGAGTAGGAACAAAAACAACACCTTCAGAATCATTACACTCAGCTGCAAGTTCATTTAAAACCTTTGGTGTATCAGAAAGACCAATTCCCTGTCCCAGCCAGTCAATAAGCCTCCCCGCCGTAGCAACAGAGCCTTCAAGCATATAAGTGGTTTCCCCATTAATCCGCCAGGCAACCAGAGGAAACAAACCTCTTCTTGAAAGTTTCGGCTTATATCCCACATTAATATCAACAAAGGAGCCTGACCCCTGGGATATTTTAACATCACCCTTTTCAAAACAGCAATGCCCAAAAAGAGACGCCATCTGATCACCTACCACGGCTCCAATGGGTATTTCAGCCCCATCAAAAAGTTCTTTTGATGTTAATCCAAAATCATCTTTGGTTTCTTTAACTTCAGGAAGGATATCCATTGGAATTTTAAAAAGTTTACAGAAAATAGAGTTCCACTTAAGGTCAAAATGGTTATAGAGAGAGGTAGAAGCAGCATTTGAAGTGTCTGTTGCGTGAACCCTGCCAGCTGTAAGTTTATATACAAGCCAGGTATCCAGGGTTCCAAACAGAAGTTCACCATTTTTTGCTTTTGTATAAATATCCGGCCTGGTAACAAACAGCCAGTTTAATCTGGAAATAGCATGATCCGTAACAAACTTCAACATACCAATAGCCGTAAGCATGGTATCTCTTGTAAAAAAACTTACAATGGCCGCTCCTAAGCGTACAAACTTCCATTTTAAATTTTTATTCATACCTGCTATGGTTTCTGCTGCTCTAACATCTGACCAGCTTATAAAATTACAGCAAGTATTACCTTTCTTATCCCATAAAGTAAAAGTAGCCCTCTGAACACTTATCCCAATTGAGGCGATCTCAGAAAAAGTTACTTTACAGGCAGTTAATAATTTATTAATTACCGACAGAAACTGCTGCCAAAGTTCTTCAGGATCATGTTCAATTGCACCGGGTTCCAAAGAAATAATTCTAACAGGAACCTGAGCCCTACCTTTTATAATACCGCTGCTGTCAAACAGAAGTGCCCTGATACTGGAGCCCCCGGCATCTACAGAAACAATATATTCCTTCACTTATTCCAAACCGGATCAGGTGAATCTATTGAATAAATACCTTCATCCAGAAATGTAAAATATTTTTCATTTGCAGTTTCAATATCAGAATACACACCTCTGTATTCTTCCGGAAGAATTTTAGCAAGCTGTACCATTATTGAAAAAAGAAGCTCCTGACGTATTTTACCGGACACTTTACCTATATCTGATTTTATGTAAAAAGGTCTTCCAACACGAAAAGTAAAATTGGTTCTTTTAAACCTTTTAAAGGTCTTCCAAAATTTCTCACTGCCAAAATGTGCAACAGGAATTATTGGAACATTATTCTGCATAGCCATTGTTATTATCCCGGGAAAGGCTTTTCTCAAAACACCAGTTTTATTTCTTGTCCCTTCCGGAGCAATAACCAAAATCTTCTCCTGACCCATAACTTCCGCTATTTTCCGAAAAGCATTCATATCCGCACTGCCCCTTTTAATGGGAACGCCACCCCATTGGCGTGCAAGAAAACCATAAACTGGTATATTCCAGGTTTCCTCTTTTGCAAGTCCCGCAATGGGCCGGGGAAGTAAATGAGTATAAAGAATAGGAACTTCAAGAAAATTTGTATGATTCATAATAATAATAGCAGGACCCTTAAATGGAATTTTTTCCAGTTCCCTGTCATTAATTCTGCATGCCGTATCTACCATCCACTTAATAATTCCTGTTGCAATTCTACCTGAAAGTTTCAAATTATCCTCCTGGACTAAAATTCATATATTACGCTATCCTTTTTTCTTTCCGGAACTAAATAATTTCTTAAAAATGCTCTTCTTCTTTCCGGATTTAGAAGTTTTTACAGAGTCATCAGTTGATTTCAGTTTAAAATTTTCACCATATTTATTTTTATAATATGCAAGTTTCTCAGCTTCTGTGCTGTTTCTTGTAAGTTTGGGAATTACTTTCGCTCTCTGTACTTTTATAGGTTTTGCAGGTCGGCTATTTTTAAAATTTGAAGGTTTCTGTGGTACAGTATTTATTTTAGAGTTCTGATTTCGTTTTATAGGCTTATTTTTTCTGTTATCATTCCGGGGTACAGATTTAAATTTAGTATTTCCAGATCTTCTCTGTCTGTCTGAACTCCGTCCGGGTACTCTTTTTCGATTATCATAAGGTTTTTTTACTGAAGATTTAACAGCAGCTTCTTTCTCCCTGTAAAAGTTTCTACCTGCACTTTTATCTACTAAAAACAATTCTTTTTCAGGCCAATCAACAGGAATCTTCATATTTATATACTTTTCTATAGCTTCCAGACCATACACATACTTCTCACATGCAAATGTTACAGCTTTCCCGGATTTTCCAGCTCTGGCAGTACGACCAATCCTGTGAACATAATTTTCAAAATCTTCCGGAATATCATAGTTAACCACCATTTCAAGATCATCCACATGTAATCCCCTTGCAGCAACATCTGTAGCAACAAGAAATTTGATTTTTCCGGATTTAACTTTTTCAATTACAGCTAATCTTTTTCGTTGAGGGAGATCACCCATTATATAATGAGCATCATATCCGTTAGCTTTCAACCTTTCTGTGAGTTCAACTGCTGCATACTTTGTATTTGTAAAAATTATTGCACTTCCGGGATTTTCCTTCTGGAGGATTCCAAGAAGTAATGGCATTTTATCAGATGTACTTACATGGTAAAGCACCTGACTAATCTCATTTACAGTAATATTCTCTGCTTCAATTTCAATTGAAACAGGTTCATTCATAAATTCCCAGGCTAAATTCATTACTTTGGTACTTAAAGTAGCACTAAAAAGCATAGTTTTCCGCTCTTTTGGAGGCAGCATCATTCTCATCATTTTTGTTATATCAGAATAAAAACCCATATCAAACATTCTGTCGGCTTCATCAATTACAATATGCCCAAAATCATGAAAATTTATCTTTCCTGATTTTCCAAAATCTATCAACCTACCAGGAGTTCCTATTATCACATCCACATTATTTTTAATAAGTGTCTCCTGTTTGCCATATCCAACTCCCCCAAAAAAACTTCCGGCAATCATATCTACAAAAGAACCCAAAATATGAATTTCTTTTTCAATTTGAACAACAAGTTCTCTGGTAGGAGCAACAATTAAGGTTTTTTTTCTTTTATCCTTATCTACTTCAGAATAATACTGCAAAATGGGTATTAGAAAAGCTGCTGTTTTTCCTGAACCTGTATGAGACTGAACACCAATATCTTTGCCCTTAAGAGATTCTTTAATTGCCTTTTCCTGTACCGGCATTACTTCTGTAAAACCTGCTTTTTCTATACCTTTTAGGACGTTTTCGTGTAAATTAAATTCTTGAAATTTCATTATATCTCTTTTAATTAGTCTATTTCAGCAAAACCTGAGCACTTGCTGATTGAATAATTTTCCAGGAATCCTCATAACTAAGATCTTTTGTTACCTGAAAAATTGATTTTTCTTCCAAACTACCATCTTCCTTTCTAAACTGCAGGAGGGGTTGTTTTATAAAATGATCTATCTCTTTTACAGAAAGCCCTTTGTCCAGTAAAAAATTAAAAAAACGTATGCGATCCAAAGGAAGATGATTTCCTTTTGAATCATACAAAAATCCAACTGCATCCAGAATCTGTTCAAATGGTCCTTTGGAATAATGGAATACATGACTGAACTGACTTTCAGAATGGAGGATATTCTCCTCAAGTAAAACCTCGGTCATCTTTAAAATAACATTATAAAAGTCTTTCCCCCAAAGAACTGTCCGAAATATCATAACAGCAATATCAGTTTCTTTATTATTTTTATTTAAAATTGAAGGGATATCACTATTAACAACATAGTATTGGCCTATTTTTTTAATTGTCTGACCATTAATAATAAGCATATCATCCAGGTCTACCCACAGTTTAAATAATTCGTCCTCATTTAAACCAAGAAGTAACATGGCATTATATGCACCAATAATTTTTGCATCAGTAAAGGGTATTTTATAAAATCCAGTAAAAACATCCTTCATGTATGGAGTAAAAAGGCTTTTACCTTTACGGGCAAATTTTATTCTTGTATTGTAATGCTCTTCTACAACCCCTTTTTCATTTAAAAAATCTCCGGGAAGATTTGCAAGATATACAAGGTTTACAGTTTTCTGCCAGTTAGGGATTTTACTTACTCCCTTCATTAAAGCACTTTCAACTGCAACACCATTACTCTCAGGGCGTAGATATACAAAGATATCCTGACATCGGGATGTATCACAAACACCATCAAAAGGAACAACAATAGTAGGATTTCTATGCAAAATATCCTCTTCCATTTTTTCTTGATAAGAAAGATTGTTACTAATTTGAGCACTTATATAAAAAGCTCATACCTTAATTATACCATCTATTGTTCTTACTGGTATAGCTCAAATACATATATTGGTATTAAAAAAGCTTTATTAATTAGACTTTAAACCTCCCAGAGTTACTTTAAAACCTCTTCCTTCCGGAACTATAGCGATATTAATACCTTTATATTTTGCCCAGGCTTTAATATTTACAGCTTCAAAATCTCTCTCAACATAGATATCAACTGGTGCACCCTTAAGCATTAATGCACGTTTTGACAAATGATAAGCATCGGGTATTTTTAATCCCCGAAATGGATCTGTTGGAATACCGGTAGTATCTATCATATTCCTTTGCTCTTTCAGATTAACTCTGTACTCCTTCATAAGTCGATCTTCAGCATCTTTAAATTCCTTATCTGTTAAATCTCCCCGCCCAAAAAGACCACAATGGCAGGTTCCCTTCTCTGCTATATCCTGATCAATAAATTTACATGGACATACAAGATCCCTGTTTAACACAGGATCATCAGACGGCTCAAAACAGGGACAATACCGTTCTCCAAAAACTTCTTCGGATTCCACAAGCCATAAACGAAGATTTACATTCATCATCCAATGAGGATTTGGTTTAAGGCCTTTTTTTTCTGCATACTTTTTTATCCATTTATTTTGAACCTTAATCTCTTTTCTAAATCGCCACAAATCCCTAAAAAAAGCCCGCATCATTTTAAACAACTCCGGGATACTGGCATCAGATGGTTCGGGAGGTGTACAGGACGCGTTAAAGGAAGGAATTTTGTTATTCTCCGTATTAGAAACATCCTTATTAAAAATATTACTTTCAGCATTTACCCGATTCTCTTCTGCTGCATCAAGACCGAAAAAAGAATGTATTCGGGGAACTTTTTCATGTCCTTTTACTCGGATTGTAATATCAGACTCATCTGCAGCCTGAAGGACAGCTATAGGGTCTAAAAAATCAGTCAGACCATGTTCTCTCAAAACAAATCTAACTTCATCAGCAGAATCAGGCGATACAGCTACAAGAAGTCCACCTCCGGTCTGAGGATCACAGAGGATAGAGCGCACAGGCTCAACAACAGTACTTATCCTCTGTCCATAACTGGTCCAGTTATTTTTCAACCCCTTGGCAAGAGCTCCTACAGATACATAACGCGCAAGATCTGTAGGTAATTGCAATGCATTCCAATTAAGTTCAGCTTTAAGTCCTGCAGCATCACACATCTCCAAAAGATGTCCTGCAAGACCAAAACCGGTAACATCTGTTAATGCATGAACTCCTTCTATACCCGCAAGATCAAAACCAACATCATTCAGCTGCCCCATTATTTTAACAGCAAGCCCCTTATCTTCAGAACGAAGGGTACCATGCTTCTCTGCTGTTGTTAATAGCCCTGTACCCAGAGCTTTTGTAAGAAAAATCAAATCACCGGATTTTGCTCCGGCATTTGTACGAAGATTTTCCCTTGTTACAAGTCCATTTACAACCAATCCGAAAAAAGGTTCTTTGGAATCAATACTATGTCCGCCGGCAAGTGGAATACCTATCCCACGGCATAAATCTCTTGCACCGGCAACAATAGGTCTGGCAACAGACGGATCAATTTCCTCAACCGGCCAGCCCAGAATTGCAAGAGCCATAATTGGCCTCCCTCCCATAGCCCATACATCTGAGAGTGCATTTGCGGCTGCAATTCGGCCATACTGGTAGGGATCATCAACAATTGGAGTAAAAAAATCTGTAGTAGAAACGAGCATTTCTCCGCTCCCAAGGTCATAAACAGCCGCATCATCCCTGGTCTCATTTCCAATAATTAAATTTGGATATTCTTCCGGTTTTTCCCCTTCGGGAAAAGCCTGAGCTAAAATTGAACCCAATTCTGAAGGCGACAGCTTACAACCACAACCAGAACCATGGCTAAGCTGTGTAAGACGTATTTGATCTTCAGTATTAACAGATTCTTTCTCAATTTTAATACTATTAACGTGCTTTTTTAAAAATCCTTTCTTTTTCAAAACTATTTCAGCTCCATATTAATTAGATTAGTTTTTGGAAAGCTTTCCCCAATTAGTACTTCATCTACAAATCTTACTGGTATAGCTCCCATACTGGTACTGGTAATAAAAACTTCATCAAATAAACATTGTTTTATATCCAGCAAAGCAATTTTTCTAAATTCAACAGATAAATTCAATTTCTCTGCAATTTCAAGAGTCCGTTTTCGTGTAACCCCATATAGGACATTCTCCTCTGAAGTTATAATAGTATTTCCTTTTACAGCAAAAAGATTGCTCCTGGAACCCTCCAGGGCAAATCCATCTCTATCAATCAAAACAGCATCCAGTGCATTGGATAAAGAAGCTTCTCTTGCAGCCATATAATTTAATAAAAGACAGTTGGATTTTGCTCTTGGGAAAATTCTCTCTCCTGAATAAGTTATTACTTTAACACCATCTGTATAATAGCTATAGGGATACGTTGGAAGGACAGTAGTAAATGCAAAAAGGGAAGGCTTTTTACCTCCAATTAACTGGAGTTTCAGAGAAGCTTTTTTATCCCTATTAATCTCTACCAGCTGTTCTAAACTTGTAATTACAGAATCAGCTTTAAAATTATGCTCAAGTTTTAATATTCTTGCAGATTCAAACAATCTATCAAGATGATCCCCTATATATTCTATCTTCCCATCCATAACCTTCATGGATTCATATACTCCAAAACTTGAGAAAAGCTCCCGCCTTGTAACAGAAATAACAGCATCTTTTTCTTCAATTAGTTCAAGATTTTTTATTGCATATTTCATAGCTGTCATATCTCCAAATATACTGGGTAAATTAACTATGTATAACATTTATTTAACAAAACGGAAATCTCTATTTATAAAATTAATATTATTTTTTTTAATTTTATATTGACTATATTACATCTCTATGGTTATTATTGTGATGTTGAATGTTTTATTTTTATTTTTATAATTTTAATAGGATTTATTCAACACTAAAACACTAATCTTTAATACAAAGAAAAGGAGATAACAATTGGATGAAGAAATAAAAGCGGGAATACAGAGATCGTCATCCCGTAAACCCAGAACCAGGAAAAAGAAAAAAAGCCAGATCCCAATAGGTATAATTGCAGTCCTTGCCGCTGTCATTTTTGGTATTTTACTGGGTACAAAAAACCAAAACATGCCAATCTACTGGATTGTAGGAATTGCATTCGGTTACATCCTTCAAAGATCCAGATTTTGCTTTACCGCAGCAATGAGAGATCCTTATCTAACCGGAAGTACCAGCTTAACAAGAGCGGTACTTGTTGCCTTTGCAATTACAACAATAGGATTCGCAGCAATTAAATATGGTGCATTTAAAAATGGACTGCCAATTCCAGGGCAAAGTTATGTAGTACCGGTAAGTTTTGCTACTGTAGCCGGATCCTTCATGTTTGGTATAGGTATGGTAATTGCCGGAGGATGTGCATCAGGAACTCTTATGAGAGTAGGTGAAGGTTTTACCATGCAGATTCTGGCTTTAACATTTTTTATTGTTGGAAGTCTTTGGGGTGCTCACGACTTCGGCTGGTGGAAACTGAATATAATTTTAAAAGGAAAGGCAGTATTCCTTCCGGATGTTTTTGGTTGGATAGGTGCAGTTGTAATACAACTACTCATAATTGCAATGCTGTGGATTGCAGCAGACAAATGGGAAAACAGAAAGAATTTAGCAGTAAAATAAGGAGAAAAAAATGAAAGAAGTAGAATTAGATTGTTTAGGTGAAGCTTGTCCGGTACCTCTGGTAAAAGCAGAAAAGAAATTAAATGGAATGGAAATTGGTGACGTACTTATTGTTCAAATTGACCATAGTTGTGCAATGAAAAATGTACCGGAATGGGCTAGAAAAGAAGGGCACAATGTTGAGATTGAAGAAGTTGATGACGGAGAATGGGAAGTCATCATCGAAAAAGTTAAATAAATTTTGAGGGTATGGTTTTGGAAATAAAGAAAAATAAATATTACAAGCTATGGATAAAAGATGCCTGGCCATATTTAACAGGTGCAGTTCTTCTATCCGTTTTCCAGATAATAACACTGGCTGCAACAGGAAATCCCTGGGGGGTATCAGGAATTCTTGCAAATTGGGGAGCATGGATTTATGAAGCTTTCGGTGGTTCTGTTGATAAATGGTACTATTTTGCAAGTGAAGGGGCTCAAAGAACCCTCGAAGGTGGATTTTTGAATCATGGTGGAAGCCTAAGAAATTTGGGAATAATAGCAGGAGCTTTAATTGCAACATTACTTGCTTCCGGATTTAAAATTAAAAAATTAAAATCATGGAGACAGGTTGCAGCTGCAATTCTTGGCGGTCTTTTAATGGGATATGGAGCAAGAATTGGATTTGGATGTAACATTGGTGCTTTATTCAGTGGAATAGCATCACTTTCACTTTCAGGTTGGGTATATGCAATTTTTCTATTCCTTGGTGCAATTGTGGGCAGCAAATTATTAGTTAAGTATTTTATGTAGCTGGAGAATATAATGAGAGAAAAGAAACGTATAAGTTATGATGTTGTTATAATTGGTGGTGGTTCTGCAGGTCTGACTGCGGGGATTTATTGCGGAAGAGCCCAACTAAAAACCCTGATAATAGAGAAGGCCTTAGTTGGTGGTCTTGCAACATATACAAATGAAATTGAAAATTATCCCGGTTTCCCAGAGGGAACAAATGGTCTGGATTTAATGAACCTTTTCCAGAAGCAAGCTAAAAAATTCGGTGTTGAATTTAAACTTACAGATGTAAAAAATGTGAATTTTGATTCACCGGTAAAGGAAGTTGAAACCTTTAGAAATATATTCGAAGCTAAATCCGTCATTATTGCTTCCGGAGGAAGGCCAAGAATTACAAAAGCAAAAAATGAAGAAAAGTATCTTTTTGATAAAGGAATTTCTTTTTGTGCAACCTGTGATGCTGCAGCAAATACAGGTAAAACAGTTATGGTTATAGGCAGCGGCGATGCAGCAATTGAAGAAGGGATGTTTCTTTCAAAGTTTGCATCCAAAGTAATTGTTTCAGTTATTCATGATGAGGGGAAGATGGACTGCAATGAAATTGCAAAGGATCAGGCACTATCCAACAAAAAAATGGAATTCAAATGGAATACAGTGCCGGACTCGTTTGAAGGGGAAGGACATCTGGATACAGTTGTTTTACGTAATTTAAAAACAGGAAGGCTTGATGCAGTTAAAGTCGACACCTGTTTTGAGTTTATCGGCTATCTCCCGAATACAGAGATATTTACTAATATTCTGGAACTTACAAAACAGGGTTATCTTGTTACTAATGAAAACATGGAAACTAAAATAGCAGGTGTTTTTTCAGCGGGAGATGTTAGAGAAAAAGAACTACGACAGGTTTCAACTGCTGTCGGTGACGGTGCAATTGCAGGTGTGGCTGCAGAAAAATTTATTGCAGAAACCGAAATATTCAAAAACCAGATTCTTCAAAAAGAGAAAGTTGGATTTATCTATATCTATTCAGCAGTTAATGCCCCCAGCCGGGAACTCATGCCTATGCTGCAGGAGATTGAAAAAGAATTTGACGGGAAAGTCAAACTTAATCTACTGGATATCTACAAAGGGAAATCTCTCTGTGAAAGACTTTCCTGCGATGCTGAACCAATGACTATCTTCTACACTAAAGGCGGGGAAGTAGTTGAACAATCCAGAGACAGTGACAGACCTCATATTGTCGAAAAACTGAAATCACTACTTTAAGGAGGAGGAATGAAAATTAAATCACTTATTACAATAATTTTGCTGGTTCTCATTCTTTCAGGATGCGGTGTGAAGTCAACTGGGGAAAAAGGAACAGAGATAATAAATGCAAAAGATTATCAAACTATAATTAATGATGAGAATATTATTCTGGTTGATGCCAGAACTTCTCTGGATTATAAGAAAGGGCATATTTTAGATTCTGTTAATGTTTCCAGAGCAGATATAGTTGTAAACAGCCCTTTCCCGAATATGTTGTGCCCACCCGAACAGCTTGAGAAAATACTGGGTAAAAAAGGTATTTCAAATTCATCAACTATTATTGTTTATGATGCCAATAAAAATATGGATAGTGCCAGACTATGGTGGACATTAAAAATTTATGGTCACAAAAATGTAAAGGTAGTTAGTGGGGGATTTGATGCACTAATTGCTGAGGGTATGGCAGTTACTACAGATTTACCAAAAGTTGCCAATACAACATACAAGACCCAGGCACTAAACAAGGATATGATGGCATTAAAAAAGGATATAAAAAATCAAATTAATAATCCGGACAGCAATACTAAAATTATAGATACAAGATCTTTGGATGAATACAATGAGGGGACTATCCCGGGTTCTATCCTCTTAAATTTTACGGGTAATAATTTTCCGGATCAAACTTACAAA
>Ga0190304_1000715_pt1 | contig 15463 bp, 15 predicted proteins | sample 48700712_MG_FD_161670 | JGI IMG/M metagenome (GOLD analysis project Ga0190304, IMG submission 161670) | Hydrothermal vent sediment bacterial communities from Southern Trench, Guaymas Basin, Mexico - 4870-07-1--2_MG | ecosystem: Environmental > Aquatic > Marine > Hydrothermal vents > Sediment ... | reverse complement strand
TTTTCAAATGCAGAACAAAGAGAAAAAAATTTTTTTAAAGGACCAAAGGTTTAGACCATACAAAATCTTCAAGTATTTATTCGACCAGAATTCCAAATTTCCCCGGCCAACTTTCTTTTAATTGTTCTCTTATGATTTCAACTTCGCACTTAAATTCTTTTTCAAAAATTTGTTTGTTTTCATCCAATAATTTTTCTTCATTCGGTGAATATGGATAGATTCCAGAACTCAAAAATTTTTTAATAAGTCTTTGAATTTCTTTTGATTTTTTCCGGGATTCTTCAAATTTCATGCTTTCTTTCATCAATTCTCCAAAATCTCTGGTCTCCTTAAGTTTTTTATTTAGATTTGAAAATAATTCATATTTCCATTTTTCCGGAACAACTATTTTAATTTTTTTTGGCTTAATCTTTGCCAAATCCATTACAACTTTTATATCGTCCAGAAGATTGCAAATTATTTTTTCATTTTTCTCTGCGGTCTCATCAATTTTATTTTCCTCAACATCCGGCCATTTACTCAAAGAAATAAATCCTTTTCCACCAATTTTTTCCCATAACTCCTCACTGGTGTATGGGATTACTGGAGAAAGCAGTATTAACCATTTTTTAAAAATTTCTAAAAGAACAAAATTTTGTTCTTCTTTTTTTGATAATCTAATGTAATTTGAAATATCTTTCATAACATCATAAAATGCAACCTGTACATATTTTCTTAAATCAAAATTATTGATGTAATCCCTCGCCTTTTTTATGTTTTTTGTAAATTTGGATAACAAAGCCTTTCCATATAATGATATTTCCAGATCTTCGTTCTCTTCCAGAGAAACGGAGGATATCAGATTGTACAATTTTTGCAGTTGTTTTTTCACACTTTGAACATTTTCTTCTCTCCAGTCTATTTTTGCCCCAAATTCCGCCTGATAAGCCATATATAGTCTAAATACATCCGTTCCATAATTTTCACTGATTTTTGCGAGCGGAATCACATTGCCCTTGCTTTTACCCATTTTAGTTCCTTCGACCAAAACGGGTTCTATCAAGGTAATTGTTCTTGGCCAGTATTTCTTTGGAAATATTGCCGCATGATGAAAAATAAAGAAACTCAAATGATTTGAAATATGCATTATTGCGGTATGTCTCTGGTCAACTGGATACCAATATTCAAATTCGGTTTTCATTTTTTTGAGAACCTGTTGAGAGATTTTGGATTTTTCCGCCACATCATTTATTTCTCCCTTATCTAAAAATATGAAATCAAAAACTTCAGGTTTTAATTGTTCGGCGGGTATTTTATTGTTTTTTATCAGATGCGCAATTGTATAAAAAGCCATATAGATTGTTGAATCACTCAAACTTTCAATAATCCATTTTTTATCAAAGGGGAGTTTCGTTCCCAAACCCCTTTTCCTTGCGCAGGGTCTTTTGTCAAGCCATTCAAACGCGGATTTAAAATTTTGTCTGTATTTTTCTGGATATATCGTCATATTATTTAAACATTCATAAGCCAATTTTTTCCATCCTGGAGTATTGTAATCAAGAAACCATTGGTCTTTTAATTTGGCTATAATTATTTTGCCCCCGCACCTGCATTTAGCTTTTCTCGAAGTCTCAAAAAATACATCCGCCTTTTTGTTTTTAATCAAATAATCTTTCATTTTTTCTTTTGCTTTTGCTACAGACATCCCGGAATATTCTCCACAATTTTTGTTCATTACACCGGAATTAAATTCTGTTTTATAGACAATATTTGTCGCTTCATCAAGTTTTTGTGTTTCAGTTTGATTTTTAATGCCGAATTGTTCGACGATCTCATTCGCAGAAAACTCTCCAAATTCCTTTGTTTTAATTATTTTGATTGGTTTTATTCTACATATCTCATCATAATTCAGTCCGTATTTTTCGCATTTTGCCCTGTCTCTTTGCAATTCTCTTAATGCAACCAAATCATATGGTGCGCTGGAGGGCACCGAAGTAACTATTCCCGTTCCCGTATCCGGATCACAAAATGATGACGGCAAAACAATAATTTCTTTTTCAATTCCGGGAGCAAAACATTTTTTTCCTATTAATTCGGAAGGTTCTATTTTTTCCAATATTTTAATATCTGTTTTTTGGTAAGATAATTTTTCAGAACATTCTTTACTTACAATCCAGATTTCATCGCCCACTTTTACTTTAACATATTCTGATTCTGGATTTATCCACAGATTTGTCTGCCCAAATACGGTTTCCGGTCTCAATGTTGCGGCAATTAGATAAATATTTTGGCCTGCCAGTCTGAATTTCAGAAGCACAAATTCATTTATGGAAACGGGATCGGTATCTCCATCTTTTATATCATCTTCTCCAACGGCATTAACACAGTTTAAACAAAAAGTAATTGGATAATCTCCCTTAATTAAATATTTCTTCTCCTTGAGTTTCAGAAATTGCCATTCAATGAATTTATTATAAATCCTGTCCGCAGTTGTAAATTCTCTTCTCCAGTCAAGACTCATCCCCAAACTGTTAAAATCTTTTTTCATTGTTTTTGAGAAATAAGAATAAACATTTATTGGTTCCGCGAAACTCATCAGGGTTTTTTCTATTTCTTTTTCATCCTTCGTATGATAAGATATATATTTTCTGAGCGTATTCAATGCTTTTTCATCTTTCATTTTAACAGATATTGAAACTGCCAGAACCGGAGTTCCGGTTATATGAAAAGCCATTGGAAATAAAACATTGTATCCCATCAATCTTCTGTATCTGGCAAAAATGTCCCCACACACATAAGACCTGCCGTGTCCAATATGATAAGGGCCTGAAACATAAGGATACGGAACGGTTATAAAAAATTTCTCTCTCTCATCTGGGTTTGCTTCAAATATTTTGCTTTCATTCCATCTTTTATTCCATTTCTCCTCTATTTTTTTGAGATTCATAAGTTTATAAAAAATTAAAATTTGTTTAAATTATGCCCAAAAATTCGATGAAGTCGAGAATGAGAAAGAAAAAAAGAAGAATTAAGAGAGAAAAGAAAAGATTATAGTTTTTAATATACCTCATAAAAAAACTTAGAAAAATTGAGAAAATAAACTATTGAAATTTTCCATATTTTTTAAATAATCCAGCATATTGAATGAAGGCAGACAAACTATCTGCTCTAAAATATATACACTCTATTACTAAAAACTTTATATAGTTTAAATACTTATTATATAGTGGTGGAAATGAGAAGTGAAAATCCAGAAGAAGTTAAAGAGTATTTAAAGGCTTTTAAGAGATGGTTGGAGAAAGGGTGCTATCCAGATATAGCTGAAAGCTATAAGTCCGTGCCAAATTATACTCCACAACCCTGCACACAAGAAGGAATACAAGAGCTAATAGTGGCTATGGAAGACATAGGAAACAGAAATTATGTTGAACTTATTGATCGGATAGCAGGAATATATATTTCTTATTTAGTCAATGGCTCTCCTGAAAAGGAAATAGTATTAGAAATCTCATCTCCTATTAATTACTTAGGATTATATAATGCTAAAAAAGATTGGATTATAATAGGAAATGTAGGAAATTATGTTGGAAGATTGATGGAAGGCGGAAAAATTACTGTTGACGGAGATGCAGAACTTTTGGTTGGATGTTCTATGGTGGGCGGAAATATTGAGATTAAAGGAAATGCGGAAAGTTTTGTTGGAGAAAACATGATAGGCGGAGAGATTAAAATTAGAGGAAAGGCGGGATATGGAGTCGGAAAAGGGATGATAGGTGGAAAAATTACTGTTGACGGAGATGCAGAAAATGGAGTTGGAGAAGGGATGAGAGGCGGAAGGATTAATGTAGGAAATGCAGGAGATGGAGTTGGAGAAGAAATGAAAGGTGGAACGATCATTGTTAATGGGAAGGTGAAAAAGTGGACTGGAAATGGTATGAGATGTGGAAAGATCTATATAGCAGATCTTGATCCCCATAACTTAAGTAAGAGGATATACGGAGGAAACATTTATAGAGGATTACCTGAAGAGATGGGCGGAAAACCTGAACTTGTTGTGAAAGATGGAGAAGTGCTGATAAAAACTTTTTAAATCATTTTTTCAGCCCTTGAAGCTCTAAATTTTGTCATTTTCAGTAAATTTCAGATTCATCACTTTATGTTAAATTCTTCCTAAAACGATTTTGTTTTAAAGATGCTTGCCAAAAAAGATGTTGAATTAACAAGATTTGCTCCGTCCTTCATTACAGAAATTAATGAAAAAAGAGTTTGTATCAGGTCTCTCGGCGTTACTGGAACAATAAAATCGGCAAGGAGGAAATATTTGGAGAATTTTGAATACTAGAAAATATACACTCTATTACTAAAAACTTTATATAGTTTAAATACTTATTATATAGTGGTAGAAATGAGAAGTAGAACTAAGAACTTAGCGGAAAAATTTCAAAGATGTGGGCTTGGTGTGCACGATGCTAGAATGTATTTAAAGAATATTGAGGATTATGTCAAAAAGTATTTAAAGGCTTTTGAGAGGTGGTGGGAAGAGTGCAATAGTCTTAATATAGCTAAAAGCTATAAATATGTAGTAAAATATCGTCCACAACCCAAAACCCAAGAAGGAATACAAGAGTTAATAAGAGCTATAGAAGACACAGGAAAAGATGAGTATGTTGGAGATTATAATCGAACAGGAGCATATATTTCTCATCTAGTTAATAAAGGCTATTCTAGAAATAAAATAAAATTAAAAACCGGGTTTCCTTTCAATTATTTAGGAGTATATACCAAAAAAGATTGGATTATAATAGGAGATGTAGGAAATGGAGTCGGAAAATGGATGGAAGGCGGAACGATTGGGGTTATAGGAAATGCAGGAGATGGAGTTGGAGTTTCTATGGGAGGTGGGAGGATTGTGATTAGAGGAAAGGTAAGAGATTGTGCTGGGGGAAGTATGAAAGACGGAGAAATTATTGTTGAAGGAGGTGCAGGAAATGGGGTTGGGGTAGGGATGGAAGGCGGAACAATTGTGATTGGAGGAAATGCAAAAAATTATGCTGGAGGAGGGATGAAAGGCGGAACGATCATTGTTAAAGGGACGGTGGAAGTGTGGACTGGAGATGAGATGAGAGGTGGAGATATGTATATAGCATATCTTGATCCTCGTAATTTAAGTAATGAGATATATGGAGGAAACATTTATAGAGGATTACCTGAAGGGATGGGTGAAAAACCTGAACTTGTTGTGAAAGATGGAGAAGTGCTGAGAAACAAATTTTGAATACTAGAAAATATATATTCTATCACCGAAAACTTTATATAGTTTAAATACATATATTTTAATGCTTTTTCTTAACTGAAAGGTGGTATAATATGTTTAAAAAAAAGAAAGAATCCGGTTTAAGATGCCCAGAATGCGGGTCAACAGAAATATTAGTGGATAGTGGAAAGGGAGAAAAAATATGCTCAAAATGCGGTTTAATCCTGAATGAAAGTATGATTGACACACAACAGGATTGGAGAGCCTTTGACAGCGAAGAATTGGAAAAGACGGCGAGAACAGGTGCTCCATTAACCAGGATAAGACATGATAAGGGAGTTGGAACAGAAATAGGAAAAAGTAAAGCAGAATTGTTTAAAGTTTCTGCTGGAAAGAGAGGTCAATATTTCAGAATAAAGAACTGGCAAAAAAGACTTGTAAGTGGCAAAGATAGAAACTATGGTTATGCCCTGTCAGAACTGGAAAGAATTTCATCTGCTTTGAGTTTGCCAAAAAATTTGCAGGAAGAGATTGCTTCAATGTATGAAAAAGCTTTAGAAGAAGGTTTGGTAAAAGGAAGAAGTATAGAAGCCGTTATAGGTTCTCTTGTATATGCTTTATCAAGAGAATATGGATCTCCGAGATTGATGTCAGAAATTTGCGAGGTTTCAGGAGTTGACAAGAGAGATCTGGGAAGAACTTACAGATACGTCGCAAGAAAACTAAATTTGAGAGTCATACCGGCAAAAGCAATTGATTATGTACCCAGATGTGCAACAATTCTTGGATTGGGAGACAAAACCCAGATTAAAGCAAAACAGTATCTGAAAAAAATAAAAAGCGAAGAAGACGTTTCCGGAAAAGGCCCTATTGGACTGGCTGCAGCAACACTATATATTGCGGCAATAATGAACGGTGAAATCATTTCACAGAGAAAAATTGCAGAGGCAATAGGTGTAACAGAAGTTACAATAAGAAACAGATGCAAAGATATCGCCAAAAGTTTAAATATAGAAGATAAAGTTGAGCGGAAGATAAAAGAGTTGGAAGAATTGCAGAAAGAATAAAATTTTAAGATATTTTTTGTTTTTTTATTATATTTTATATATAATTATTATATTTATTATGAGAAAAAAAATTACTCTATTTCTAATTGTTTTTTCATCTTTTTATCTAATTTCGACAGTTTTTGCGATCGAGGAAATAAATATTGAACCTGGTAGTTTGAAGCAAACAACTTTCGAAATAAGAAATAACAATCCAATAAGTTTGAGATATACCATTTATTCTGCAGGTTGGAATCCATGGATCCTGTTCTCTTATTCACAGATTTTGCTTAAACCCGGAGAAAGCAAAAATGTAACTGTGTTTCTGGTTCCAAATAGATATGCAGAAGGAGTTTATGAAATATTTCTCATTGCTGAGTCCAGAGTTGACAGACAGATAAAAAAATTAAAAGTAACGATCTCGAAAGGAACCGAAAAAAACGCTCCGGAAATTAAGGAATTTTTCTTTGATGGAAAAAAATTAAATTTAATTATAAATTCTGAAGAAGAATTTGATCTGGAAATTTCAATATACCGGGATGCCATGCCTTTATTTAAGATAAAGAAAAAAATTGAAAAAGGAGAAAATATAATCAATAATACTTTTAATTTTAGCACTGGATTATATCAAGCCAGCTTGGATTTTTACAAAAATGGAAAATTGATTTATAGTTTTAGTAAATCCTGTTCGGTAAGTGGGATCACTAAAAATAAAATTATTGAAAAAAAAGAAAAATGGAATTATTTTATTTTATCTGGCACTAAAATAATTTTTGAAAATAAAGGAGAAAAAGCAGAAAAGAAAATATATACTCTTTACGTTGATAAATCTGTTGACTCGTTTTTCAGTTCGAAAGATTATAAGGAAAAAATAGACGAAGGAAACAGGTATAAATACCTGTGGGAATTTGTTTTATTGCCAAATCAAAAATATGTTATAACCTATTCTTATAATTATTCTGTTATTTTCATACTTTCATTGGCTTTGATCTTCTTCGCTTTCTTGTTTTATTCTTCAAATAAAAAAGAGATAAAAGTAAAAAAATATATTGCAAATAACGTCTGGAAAATAAAAGAAGGAAAAGAAATAAAGATTTGTTTGGAAGTAATAAATAAAACAAAGCAAGAAATAAATGGCATCGTACTGGAAGATTTTGTTCAACCAATCTTTAAACTAAAAAATGAATTTGAAGGAGTTAAGCCGGATAAAATTTTGAAGATCAAATCCGAGGAGAAATTGGTCTGGGAAATTCCGAGAATGGAACCAAAAGAGACGCGGATTTTTATATATAAGATTGTTCCAAAAGTGGGTTTAAATGAAAAATATTCCTTCTCTTTGGCCAAAGCAAAATACAAAAAAGACCAGATAACGAAAGTGGTTTTCTCAAACTTATTGACAACCAGAGATTAATTGATCTTTTTTAAATGTTCCGAAGTTGTAATTATCTGTTTTTGACTATTCCCAAATTTAAGACCAATTATATAAGCTTTTCCCCTTTTCCCCTTAACTTCTCCGATTAATCCGTGATATCTCGGATGAGGATAATTCTGAGAACTTGAATCGATTTTTATCACAACTTTTTCCCCAATTTCAAAATTTCTTAAATACTTAGTTATACCTTCCTTTCTTTTATCTTTTTTTAATTTATGTCTTGCTTTCCTGAGTTTTCCATGACTGAACTTTGCCATAAAGTAATAAACTTTAAATTTATTAGTTGTTTATTTTTACAATAAATCTCACCAAATCTCTTCGGGACTTCGCTTAATCCCTATATATTATGTGCAATTTGCTTCGCTATGGCAAATTTAGGAGGATTTAAATAAATCTTTAATTTAATAAACTAGAAGAACGCACTTTTGATAATTGATGTTCAAAAATTTTTCATAGTTCTCATAATGGCAAAGAATACCATAAAAATGCCATTGAAATATTAAAAAGAAATGCGGGAAGCCTGCTCGCAAACTCTGCGGATATCTTATAAAATTCTTGCCACGTTGTGCTTTAGCTCTTTCTGTTCAAGGTACACAATATTCTGCGAATAAAAGAATCTACCCAGTGTAAGTTTGGCGAAAGCAAAACCAGAAAGAAAATTGCAGAGCAATTTGAATTGTTACCAATCTTTGCAATTCCATTCTTTAAAAAATCTATCCAAGAATTGTTCCATAAATTTATGTCTTTTTTCTGCGATTTTTTTGGCTGTTTTTGTGTTCATTGAATCTTTCAGCAAAAGCAATTTCTCGTAAAAATGATTGATGCTTGTTGATTCTGCTTTTTTGTATTCTTCAAAAGTTTTGTGAAGTTTTGGTTTTATTTTTGAATTGTAAATTTCTTGATTCAATTTTGCTCCTGTTGCAAAGCATCTTGCTATTCCAATTGCTCCAATTGCATCTAATCTATCGGCATCTTGAACAATCATTCCTTCTTTTGTTCTCATTTTGGATTTTACTTTAGCCCCTTTAAATGAAATCTCTTTTATAATTTCGCAAACATGAGAAATAGTCTCTTCTTCAACTTTTAATTTTTTAAGCCATTTTTCTGCTAATTTAGGACCAAGAGTATCATTACCACCATGAAATTTCCAATCTGCAATATCGTGCAAGAGAGCCGCAAGTTGAACAACAAACAAATCAACATCTTTTCCTTCTTTTTTTGCTATTCTCAAAGTTAATTTCCAAACTCTCTCTGTGTGCCACCAATCATGACCTGTAACTTCTCTTTCCAGATGGTCTTTAACAAATTCTGCTGTTTTTTTGATAACAGATTCATTCATAATCATTAGAAGAAATTTAAAGTTATGTGATATCGCCTCAAAGCCTTAATGAACTTCCTAATCGAAGTAGCTTGTGGTATTTGGATAAATAAAAATAACGAAAAATATCCAAAAGATCAGTTAAAAGAAAATCTGAAATTCAAAATGAACCTCCCAACCGAGGCAGAGCCTCGGGGTATTTGGATAAAATAAAATTTAATTTTGGGCGGGGAGCTCTTAACTAATATTTTAATATATTAATTATTTGACTAGTTAATTGTTTAGTTCTCTTTTCTATTTCTTCTTTTTCAAATTTATTATAATCTTGAAAATTTTTATTTATTGGTAAATCACTTTGTTTAAAAACTTCTAATTTTTCTTTGTAGGGTTTATTTCCTAATTTTTTATTTTTTCCTGAGAGGAGTAAAGTCATATTACCTAATAAATTTATAACATAACTATATTCTAATTCAGCAGCTTTACTTAATGGAAAAATATGCTCCAATGTTAAATCTTTGTTTGTTTTAAGCTCTTTCATCATAGAATTATTAAGTAACCTAAGTATTGATTTAACAAGAATTTTATCTTTACTTTTTACAAACTCAGAAGACAGCAAAAATTCTTTTACTTCATTATCCTTTGGATTTAATTTTTTCAAAGAACCTTTCACCTCATCAAATGATTTTTCTCTTATTTCAGAACATATATTTCCCAGTTCTCTTTCGAATTCGTTTGGATTTCTCTTACAAATAATTCTTCTTATTAAGGTAATATATATTGGCCAAACTTTCTTAGAAACTTCCTTTTGGTCTTTATATTTTTCAAGTAAAGAAAATAAGAGTGGAATATGTTGACTAACTCCTAATTTTTTTAAATCTTCCAAATAATCAATAACTTTTTCATCTTCCCAGAAATCGTAGGTTGGAGATATTATGTTTAGATAATATTTCTTAAATTTCTCTAACTCTTTTATTAAATCTTCTGCTTCTTTTTTATCTTTGATTTTTCTTTTAATCTTTCTAAATAGTTCTTTTTCTCTTATAAATTCATGTTTAGCAATCCAATAATATCTTATAAATCTAACAAGTTTACTTGCGCCTATCTCGTCTAAAAAGTAAGACCATCTTAACTCATATTCATCAATTAATGATTCATCTGATATTTTACTAAATAAATAGTTCTTTAAAAGATCGGCCATTGACAATTGAAGACCCCTATCATTTAGAGTCTCAAATATTAAATAAGCGTCAGATTCGTCTTTTACTTCGATGAAGATTACTTTAATATCTTTATCTATCGATTCTATTATCTTATTTAAAAAGTTTTTAGTTTCGTCTTTCGATAAATTTTCAATTTTATCTAGAATCAGATTATAGCATTGTTTATAAAATGACCATATATTTTTCCATGATTCATATTTTTTTTCTCTTATCTTTTCATTAGCTTTTTTCTCTTTTTCATAAATATCTTCTTTGTTGTTTATAAGAATTTCAAAAATTTCTTTATCCACCCTATTAGGGACCATCCTTAAATCTCCTTCTGTATATACCTCTTTTTCTACGAGGTATTTACTAAATATCATCTCCACTTCATCTGTTAGTCCTTTTTTAGAAAAAATATCTCTTATCACTGAAATTATGATTGTAGTAGTTATTAATCTTTGTTGACCATCTATTACCTTGAATTTATTATTATCTATAAGAGAAACAATCATAGGGCCTATAAAATATTCATTTCTTTCTTTTATAGTATTTAGGATGTCCTCAAGAAAAATTATTGCTTCTTCTTTCCAAGAGTAATATCTTTGATATTTTGGTACCACAAACTTATTGTTTTTTAATAAAATACCAATCGTTTCCTCTTTTGGAGTAAATTTTTCTGTCATTCTACCACCATTTCATACTTTCCTTAAATTTAGTTAATTTCTTATCCTTTTTAGGTTTCCTAAACACAAATAGATGTTCATGAGCCAATAGTAGAAAATTATGTTTTATAGACATATTTTTCCATAATGGTGCTGTTTTAGTATTATGTTGTGCTTTAATAATATTTTCTTTTAAGATAAAACCTGCCTCTAAAAAAGATTGCATTGTTCTAAAGGAGATAGGAACTTCATGTTTATGTCTTCTCGTGTCACCTATTAGAATAGCACAAAATTTTCCTGGTTTAAGAACTCTAAAAAATTCTTGAGCCACTTTTTTCATTTCTTCACAAAACTCATCAACAGAATGAACTTTGGATAAATCTCCATTTTCTTTATGGTTAGAATTTTTTGTATAAGAAATAATACTGGCATATGGTGGATGAGTGGCAATTAGATCAATACTTTCATCTTCAATTAGATTTAAATTTCTTGCATCACCTAAGAATGTTTTCTGCTCAGGGAAATTATTATTAAGTGTGTTGAAATTTAATCGGTCTCTTGTCAATATTAAAGCTTCTTTGTTTATATCAACACCTATACCTTTTCTTCCAGTTAATTTAGATTCTATTAAAGTAGTTCCAGAGCCAACAAAAGCGTCTAAAACTGTGTTTCCTTCTTTAGAATATCTTAAAATTAAATTTCTTGCTACTTGTGGAGCCCAGTTCCCCCTATATTTTGCGTTTAAATAATGAGTTGCCCATTTACCTCTACTTGGAAAACTCCATATAGTTGTTGTTTCTAACTCAAAATTTTCAGGTTGGAGAATTTTAATTTTATTATGATTTCCAATTTCTAATTCTGTATCTTCAATGATAATCTTTTTATGTTTAGAAATAAATGCTTTGTAATCTTTATCTGTGATTTCCTTCATTCCAATATATTTTTTATTTGCCATTTGTCCACCTACTTTTTATTATTGTTATTAACCCATTCCTTCATTAAACTATTTACTTTTGTTGATACCTTGATATCATTTTCTTCACACAATTTTTTAAACTCCTCAAATACTTCTTCATCAATAGTCACAGTAATAGGTATCTTCCCCATTTTTAACCCCTCATTAATAAAAATACATATTAATTAATAGAAGTATTAACAAATATTTAAATGTTTCATTTTATCTCTTCCTTTAATTCCTCTAAATGTTTATCAAATAAATTATAATTCAAAACACGATTACCAAAATAATTATACAAATTCAATAATCTATTTTTACCATCTGAAGTAAGCCAATAATTTCCATCGGTTATCCAGATAAAAATTAGGTGATTATGTTTTTTCTTGATATCCTCATCCAAATCAATATATTCTCCTTGATTTATCCCTATCTTCGTTCCAGCAGTGGAGTAAAAATTAGTTTCTATGATAATCCTTGGTTGTAAGTCATAAAGTAAAATAAAATCAAACTTCTTTGGTTTATTGTCTTTCCTTTTAAGCACACCTTCTATATATCTTTCAGTAACAAAAATAAATTTACCTCTTAGCTCTTTTAATCCATCAACTCCACTTAAATCATTGCTCAAAGTTTTAATCTTGAATTTATCAAACAAAGAATCTCCATTTACAAAACCATGTTTTTCTAAGATTCTAGAAATCTTAATCTTTCCAAAATTCCCATGAATTGATTTAGTATCTATTGGTATCCTTTTATTCTCCAAGAACTCTTTAATCTTAATTCCCTTAAATATCTCATTTAAATGTAAATTTTTAATTAGATATTCTGCTGTTCTTTCTGACACATCTTTGAAATTAGAATTAGATATTCTATCATGAACAATCTTTGCCTTTTTAACAGCTAGTTCCACATAATTTATAATTGTGGCTTTTAATAAGAGGATAAGATAATATTTAGATTCTTTATCTTTGTGATTCTCAATAAAATTAATAACTTCCTTTACGCTATTAAATTTAATATCATTAAAATCTATTTTCTTAGAATGTTTTATAAAAAGCTCAGCAAATAAACTATCAAACTCTAAATTCTTTTTTAAATATTCAATTACTGTATCTTTATCTGTACTATTAAGAATCTTAGTATTAAATAAAAAATGAATTAGTTGAGTGTTAGTAAATCTAGCTAATTGAAAAATTTCCTCAAAAATTTCAAAAGATTTTGGATGTTCTCTTAAAAACTTTGCTAACTCCTTTATATCCCATTTATCTTTCTCTGACATTTCTTTAATTTCTTCTAAGTACATATCTGTCTTAAAATGAGGCTTCTTAAATTCTTCTTGTAAAAATTCAAAAAATGAGATATTTGAAGCAAATTCTAGATATTTGTGATTATAATCTTCTACCATATTTAATTAGATCAACTAAATTCTTTATAAATATATTGAAAATTAGCGCCCCGTCCTTTATGAGATCTAAACTTATTTTTTGGTGCCCTCGCGACTCTGCGCTCCTCACTACGTTGCAGTGCTCGGGTTCGTTTCACTCACCGCGTATAACAGGCATTAAACGGTTCGCTCGTTGCACTTCGCTTACCCAAATCACTCGTCGCTAACGCTTCTCGTGACTTCGTTTAATGCTATATGTTATGTCTAATTCCGCCGCCTCGCCGATTTGAAAATATTTAATTTTATTACTTTATTTCATTATGAAGGAAGTGAAAGGAAAAAACACAAAAAATGTAGAAACTAAAATTAAAGAAATTGAAAAACAAGTAGAAAAAAAGAGAGTTGAATTAGAAAAATTAAGAAAAAGGAAATGCTATCTCTTTTTTGGTGAGATAACACGATCTATAGTGGAAGACGTGTTTGATGATTTAAGAAATAAATACACAGATTGTAATGGCAAACTAGATGTGGTTGTTAATTCTGGAGGAGGGGACATAGATGCTGCGTTCAATTTATCTATGTTATTCAGACGGTTCGGTAATAAGGAATTAATATTCATAATTCCTAGGTGGGCAAAAAGTGCAGCAACATTAATGGTTTGTGGTGGAGATAAACTTATTATGACACCAATTGCAGAGTTAGGTCCTCTAGATCCTCAAATTATAGAAATAAATCCTATTGAGAGGAGGTTAGAACAATTCTCTCCATTGCATATAGAATCAACCCTTAATTTAATCAGAGATGAATTTAAAAAAGGAAATAAAGAGTTAGCGAATAAATTAATTGAGAGATTACAATTTCCACTCACATTGGGGAGTTTTCTAAAAAGTATAGAAATAGGAGAACAATATTTGATTAGGCTGCTCAGTTCAAGAATATTAAAAAACAATATTAAACAAGCAAAAGAAATAGCAGATAGATTTACTAAAGGATATGCTGATCACGGATTTTGTATTACCGTTGATGAAGCAAAAGAGATGGGTCTCCAAGTTGAGGAGTTAGCTGGTAGAGAGTTAGATATTATTTGGGATATTTTTAGATTATATGACAAAAAAAGAAAATTAGAGAAAAAAATAAGAAAAGAAGAGATGTTAGAAATGATTAAAGAATTACCTCCTGAACTATTGGAAGTCCTTCCGAAAGAATTAAAAAATGTGAAAGGAGGTAAGAGATAAAATGAATAAAAAAATAAAAATTTTAACTGCTTTACTCAAATATAAAGGTGAAATTTCAGTTGATGAAATTGAAGCCATACCATTTATCAAGGAATCTGAAGTGGATGCAATTGTAAATTGGCTGATTAGTAATTACGATGTAGAAATAATAACACAAAAGAAAAAATCTAATCCTTTTTTAGAGTGGGTTAAAGTTATTAAATTGAAAAAATCAGTGGTTCCCCAACCAATTAACTAAATAGTTTATATTTGAGAAATAATATTGAACCGAATATCAAAGCTCCAAATATTGCCCAACCATATGTAACAAAAATCAGATGTTGTACTACAGAACTGTTGAGTTAGATAAATGCTATATATACTCCAAAAAATACTGCTACAATGCTTCCTAATATTTCTGCAGGGTCCATAATAACTGTATAAAACAAAGGTTTTATAATATTAAAACAACTATGTTTATGTAAAACTTAAAAGGTATTTAAAGGAAAAACAGGTTATTGAAGGTCCGGAAATAAAGATTTCTGGCAAACTCGGAAGATTTGAAATTATAAAAGTTGTTGTATCTTCTTTTATTGAATTTGAAAAGGATAAAATTAGGATGATATGAAAATGAGCTCAAAACTCTATTTATTAAAAGAAAACTTTATCTGTGATATGAAAAAAGAGGAGGTTGATTTCATAAAATTACTCTTCTGGCAACCTGACGAAAATAATTGCTATCTCATTACAGAAGATGATGTAAATGATTTGAAAAAAGGGTTGAATGATAAAAATACAAGAAGGATAGCATCTGTCCTTATAAATTTATGTAAAAAATATATAAGGAGATTAAAGTAAGAATTGAAGAACCAGAAATTATTTTTTCATCGAGTTAAAGAAGAGATATAATTTCTATCAAAAATACTTCGGTTTTCTTTTCTTATATTTTGTATGCAGTAATTTCTTTGATTTTTCACCAAGAGGTTTTCCCAAAAATTCTTTATAAATCTTCTAAAT
>Ga0190304_1000713_pt1 | contig 15489 bp, 18 predicted proteins | sample 48700712_MG_FD_161670 | JGI IMG/M metagenome (GOLD analysis project Ga0190304, IMG submission 161670) | Hydrothermal vent sediment bacterial communities from Southern Trench, Guaymas Basin, Mexico - 4870-07-1--2_MG | ecosystem: Environmental > Aquatic > Marine > Hydrothermal vents > Sediment ... | reverse complement strand
AAGAGCTCCTACAACCCACTGGGAATCAGTATAGAGCCTGACACAGCTCTTTTCAGGATGCTTAAGAGACGAGAGACCCACAATTACTGCTTTAATCTCAGCAATATTATTGGTAGCCTCTCCAATATACTCAGATATTTCCTTTTTATGCCCGTTACAGATAAGCACAACCCCAATCCCTGCTGGGCCGGGATTGCCCGAACATGCCCCATCGGTATAGATAGTAACCCTGTACACCATTAGCCTCCTTCGAGACTATTTTACCTTCACCAATACCTTCACCAGGGCCCCCTGTCCCTCCGGCCTCAGTTTCTGCAATATAACCTGCCTTGAACCACTGTTGAGCACCCTGTAACACCATGGGGGACAATAAGGCATCTGCCTTATATACGTTCCAGGCATAAGACTTATCCCACCCTGCATACCCTCAAGGCACCTGGTTGCTGTCCTCATCCCTGGCTCCTGTAAAGTAAGTCTTTCACAGGAAGCGAAGACTTACTTTCTGACATGTACTAAGGAGCCAAATCATAGCTATGGCCGGGTTAGATATGGGTGGGCCCCTGTATACGCCGCCGGTAGCCTACTTTCACCATAAAGCTGGCCCTGTAACGGGGCCAGCTAAAAAACGGATACCTGAAGCCGGGCAATACAAGCCAAACCTTCGCACAGGGCAAGCCCCAGGCCCTCCCAGGCAGCCTGCCCCCAGTAGCGTCCTGTGTTTACTTTCTTTAGGGATAATAAGAGAGTTTTTTCATCCAGAGGAAGAGGTCTTCCCGTATGAGGCAGGGAATAAAGTGGAATGGTGGTGGCTTTCCTGCGTTAGTGCAGTCCAAAGTGGTTTGTGGCACAGAAAACCCTGTTCGTTCTCATTACATACTTTCCCCTTAGGGGTTCCTCTACCGCAACGGGCAGCTGGTAACATATATTCATATGGGACACATTCTAAGGTTTGGAGTAACAATTTTGCTGTCTTTAGCGGTCTGATTTACACGGTTTATCGGGTACTTAGGAGGGAGGCAAAATTTAACCTCTGTTTTTTGCTGAATTATAGGGGTATTTCTCTTCTTAAGAATTTCGGTAACAGAGCATCTGAGCAGGTTAATTTGTTATTTTGCTATCCCTTAAAAAGTGCCAAAATAGGGGTAACATGACACGAAAAGATAACCACAACTCAGAAACCCTTTATTTATGCTGCCTTTCCTCTATCATGCAATAGTGCCATATTGTAGGAGAAGCTGCACAAAATTATCGCCATAACTGAGAAGCCCTCTGTCTCCATCAGTTTTTTGCCCCATGTTAAAAAAGTGCCAAAACAGCGGTAAAATGGCACGAAAATCTAGGTCTATGATTTTTTTAAAAAACGGGCAGTTTTAAGGCCAGGAATTCTGCCGCTGGGTGGTTGGCCTTTCTGTTAGAGACACAGGTGGAAGCCCGTCTTTGTATGAGCGGAGGTACTCCACTATGGCCTTCCTTACAAGCAGAGGCCAGGATATGCGTGGGGCATTCCTCAGCCAGTTGTATATCTCAATATCCCATTTGCTGCTGGCATCCAGTGTTATTGTTATTTGTGGTTTCTTCAACACTTTAGGTAACCTATGCCAGGGGCAGTTCTGGATGCTCTGTCTGGCCTTCTCAATGAGGTCCTTACTGCCTGATGGCTCCACTCCATGTCTTAGTTGTTTTCGTATCCGCATATATTCTGGTTTTAATGAAGGTGATAGATTAAAAAATATTTGTTTTTCGTGTTTATTAAACCACCGGTGCCAGGTTCTAAGTGCAGCTCTGGTTACAATTGAGGCAAGATTGCTAGAAATCGAGTACCTGGCCCGAATATCCCTCACGTTAAAGCAACGTGGAACCGTTTGAAAGGTCTCAAGGTGGTCCTCATATAGATTCTCCATTTCTTCCAGCAGGGCCCGCAGTATCCTCCTCCTCTTCTCTTTTCTAGAGGAGCGTACCCCGGGTACGTAGACCACCTTCGCATAGATGCCGTGCTGGTGGCATAGACTGACTATTTCCTCTGGTAGTTTCATGTTGATACCCCTTAACGCAAAGTATTGCTTTCCTCTGAAATTCCCGGTTTAAACCTTACAATTTTTATAAGCTTAATGGGTATGGCCCATCTTATAGGACTCTTGATTTGGGGCATTGTTTCCCCTCTAAAGGCCACGGGAAAGTTATGTCTCTTAAACTTAGGCGGAAGATTTAGGGGAAAATAAATGACGCCGTTTGATGCCTGTATAGCGTAACGACCCCCCTGGAAGGGCAGGTATATCACTATCCCAGTAGTGTTAATGGTAGTTGTCCCTTCCCCCAAGGCAGGGGTGATGAATGGAGCTTCCCTATAGGCTTGAGAAGCTTGATGTGCAGTGGGAGTGTTTTCGAGAGGGAATGCCCGCATAATGAGTAAAAGCAAGAGGATCAAAACCATAAGCATAACCGTGTAGGTTGTCCTTTTCATGTAAAAACAACTACCAGATGTGTGAAAATAAACCATATCTATTTTGGTGCATAAAAAACCGCATTTGGCACTAAATTTCGCCTACCCAATGCCTTAGGACTTTATTAATGAATTCTCCCCACACGCCTTCTTCTTTTACAGGAAGTACATACCTATTCATCACATTGACAAATAGCAATAACCGTGTTAGAAGAAATTGTCTCCTTAAGAGTCCTAAAAAGACGTTGGGGGGGAAAGATTATGCAACAGTGCCCTGTTAAGCTAAAGATATCCTTATTCGATCTAGATTTCACAATTGAGGGGCCAGAACCTCTGGCCAGGGATACCTGGGACTATGTTAGCAAAGAGATTATTCCTCATCTCTTGGGAAAACCTCCTTTAACAAACGTTGAAAATGAAGGAGAGACAGAACGAGAGCAACCTGTAGTCAATACAAGGCGGGAAATACCTGAGCACGAAGAGACAAAAATAGAAAATTTGAAAGAAAACCTTGATGGGCAACTACGTGAGACCTATAACAAAAAGCGACCCAAGACCAAGGTGGCTACGGCAACCTTTTTTGCCTATTATCTAAAACACTTTAAGAACAAGCCCGAATTTTCCCAAAAGGACCTAAGGCTATGCTATAAATCTCTAAATTTGCCCCTATCAGCGACATACCCCCAGGAAATATGGGATGCAATCTATAAATACAATTTTATAGAAAGAGGGGCTGAAAAAGGGCTTTACAGGCTTACAGAGAAGGGAGAACAATACGTAGAGGCAATGGGGCAGGATTAAAGAACACTCTTTTCACACAATTGTGCTTTGTCTAGTAATTCAAATAATTTTTTTACTTCTTCGCCCCTGATTTACCTTGCTGTAATTCTTAACTGTTGGTAGGCTCGTAAATTAGTCTTCTTATTGGTGCCTTTTGGTGCCTCATTTAGGTCTGGGATAAGTTTTTTTATCCTTTTCTATTGAATACGTCTTGAAGTTATCTTCACATATTTCGACGTACCTTGATGTCAGGTCTAAATCAGCATCCAATGTCAAGAAATAATGCCAGTGTGGATATTTCATAACGACTTAACTATGGTACCATATACCCAAAAATTTTCAACTTATTGATTCATACTACTTCATGGAGTAAACAAAGCTTTATTCTATTTGAATTAATAGCCTCTAACAAGGAGTAAAAAGGATGGGTTTAAGACTCAAAAACATACTTGATGAATATATGCAAAAGATCCCAGAGGTTAGAGGTTACTGCAAGCGCTGTCTGGAAATAAAGAGATGGGGTGGTAGTGTTGTCTTAATGGTTCTGGATGCCGCCTTTACCTCTGTTGGCCTGAATTATTTTCAAATTGTTGTGCCAAGGGTAGAAAGATTTAGGCAAGAATTTGTGAGAACAGGGAAAATTGATAATTTAGAAGGTCTAATGAGCATTGATCCAAATGATAGGAAAGTTGAAGGGATTTGGAAAAATAAAAGGTCTTGGAATATTGCCAAATCCATTGCCTCGTACCTGGCAGGGATCAAACATAAAAATAACTTTGATGACAGGCAGGCCTTTGCCCATTGGGCAAGGCAAAGCAGGCTTGATACCTGGCAGGATGACCCAATAGGGAGTATAAATGGAGTGGGCATAAATACATTTCAATACCTGAGGATGATGGCAGGGATAGACACCGTTATGCCGGATAAAATAGTAAAAAGGGTAATAGGGGAGATTTTGAGGAAGGCAGGGATGGAAATGCCATCTAATGGCATCGATTTTGTTAAACTGGTCGAGAAAATTGCAAAGCAAACTGGTTACAAGGCAATTGAGCTCTGCTGGATGACGTGGCTAATACAATCTGAGGCAGGAGTAACAAAGATTAAGAAGTACTCAAGGGTGCTAGAAAGAATTTAGGGTTATTGGGATATAACACAGATAGAAAAATAAAGAATGTGGATAGTGCTGTGGTCAGGGATGAAAGATGCTTTGGGGTGGTAGAATTTAGACAAATCAACTTTAAGGAAGTAAAGATGATGCTAAGTGAAAAAGGCATAAAGCTACACCTGGAGGAGACCCATTTCCTATGCTCATTGCCAGTTTTATGGAGAAAATAAGAGGAAAGTGTGATTATAAAAAACAAGTTGATAGATTAATAGAAAAGGTGGGGTTTTAGGGGATATTGTCTCCTTGATTAGATGATGAATAATTGTTCAAAAAGAAGTTTGATTATTTCTACTACTTTCTCCACAGGCAAAGGCTACTGTAAAAGTATCCTAGCATCTTTTTTAAGTAATTCGGCTATCCTGAATTTTTCCTCATTTGAAAGACGTGGTCTAGAGCCTGTAGGATGGGGTATACCTATTATTCCATTTATATAGAAGTCTTTAAACTTGAAGGATTGGTACAATCTATCACTTGCTTTGGATGAACGATAAGCAATTCTTAATTGACTTGTTTTCTGGTTTAGAATTTTTAACAGTCTCTCAAGAACACTGAAGGCTTCACAGAATATTACTCGAGGTTTTGCCAGATCAATGAACTCCTTAACCCTTTTCTCACAAAAAGACTCAATTTCTTTTTTTAGATTCGCTTCAATTTCGCTCCATTGCTTCTCACTTTTACTTCGGAAGAAATTTAGATTTGTTTTTATCGATTGTTTTAATTCTTGTTCAAGGCCGGCCTGTTTAAAAATGTCCCTCATTATCTCTGCCAAGGGGTAATCTTCTTTAAAATATTCATGCTCAAGTGGTATTTTTGAGTCTCTTGTTTCATCAAAACACCTTTCATCTCCTCCTGTTACATCTAACGTCCTGCCTTTTGCAACAGCTGAGGATTTGATTTTTGCTGCACTTACAGACCTAAAATGTTCGAGAAATAGCGTAAATAAAAGGTTTTCCTGCTGTTTAAAGATAATTTTCTGTGATTGTATCTCCAGACATATTCTCCAAGATAAAGTGGCAAAAGTTACCCCACAGGCACTAAGAGAAAATAACATAACTCTGGGATAGCAAGTAAATCTGAGCTTTATTTACCCAAAACCAAGGCTTAACAAAGATTTTGGAGGTTCGGTTTACAGGGAGGGTGGCTACCTTGAAATCCTAAAACGTAAAAATACAATAGAAATAAAAGTGAAAAAGGGGGTTCATATATGGAAAAAAACTTTTTTAACCCTTTGTCTACCAAAGATGTGCTTAGTAGGATAGCTCATCTTTCCTCTTTGGAATTGTGGGAAAAAATAAAGGAACGGTTAAGGAAGTCGCATACTCATGATGAAATTACTGGCATGAAATGTGGACCATTTACAGCCAAACCAACAACTGTAAGAAGAAGGGAGCCCAAAATAGTATGTAAGCATATAGCAGATACAGAAAAGGAATGGGTAAATCTTTGTCTAGTTCAGCTGGATTTCTCTATAATAGCAAAACCTTCATCTGAGGAGTTTGGTTATATTTTGAGACACGACGAAAGGTGGAAAGTCAAAAAAAAGGTATTTGAAGCCCTCAATGTCGCAAGAAAAAACGGTGTGGATCTGATATGTTTCCCTGAGTTAAGTTTTCTCAAAGAATGGGTAGAAGAAATAAGGATTAGTAACGATTATAGAAATATGATTATAATTGGAGGAAGTTATTACGATGCCGGCTACAATGTCTGTCCAATTATTATCAATGGTAGCTGCGTTCTATACAAAAAATGTTACCCCTCGCCTCTCGAAAACCCCGAGCTTACTGGACGTGGGATGAAATCAGGCAACATTTTGTATATTTTCCAAACAAAGTGCGGAATGTTTTCAGTTTTAACATGCATCGATTATATCTATCAAAGCTATAGGATTTGTAAAGATTACAATGTGAATTTTATCATTAATCCTTGTTACAATCCAAATACATCGAGATTTCAACAGCGCTGTAATTCAGACTGCCTAGATCATGGAATAGATGTTATACAGGTAAACAAAGCAAATGAAGGAGAAAAATATGGTAAATCGTGCATTATTGGCAGAGAACATCGGGTTTTCTTAGAAAAATTAAAAAATGATGGGTTCAAGCCACAAGATGATATTAAGTACAAGCTTTTTCAGCTAAATGGCGAAATGATGGCAGTTGTAGAGTTGGGTGTAGGAATACGCCCCCCTGCAGACTGGCACACATGGTATTGTGGAAGGATTAAGGTACGTCGAGAAAAAATTTACAAATATGTTGATGGAGGTTGGGTGCCTTTGTCCTAACAAGGGGCCAATTCTTTCCCTGGTAGGCATCACAGGCTCAGGGGAAAAGCAATTTTGGGATCCGTGCCGGATGGAGGAGAATCAAAACAACGGACCATTGCATTTTCACAGGATGTCTAACGCAAGAGCAAAGTGCCCAAGCAGAATCTTATCTATCGTTGAGCTAACTATTTGGCTCCAAGCCAAAAAATGCCATAACTGGAGCACAGACTACGAAGAAAGACCAAATAATTCGTTCAACTATTACTGAGAAAGATTTGTCAAAGGATTGAATGGTAAGGTACCTTATCGAAGAACGGAAAGAACGTGAGAACGAGGCCATCAGAAGATTTTTATGGAGCAAGATTCTGCTGGTCATTTTTTTTGAATTACTTGGATTACCCTTTCCCTCCTATTGGTGCATCTGTAATGTAAACAAGAAACACCTTAGTGACTTTGAAGGCGACGGTGATATCATTGCAGGTCGGCTCGAATTGAATAATTCTGGCAAGATCAAGAAGTGGCCACCGCCCGCTGACTATCTGATTGGGCTTGAAGTTAAGTGTGCGTATCTTAATCCTCAGGCTAACTATGTTATCCCTACTGCACACAAAATGGCTTCTCTACTTTTAATCTTTCTTCTTGTTTTTAAAAAAACGCCATCAATAAATAGAAAGCTAAATTTTTTATTAGTGGGCCTGTTAAGCTAGGCAGTAATCTCCTCTTTTATGGTCTTATTTAGCCTTGATGCCTCAGTCTTTGATATCTCACCTGCTGCAATAATTTTTGTTATTCTCTTTATTTTCCTTGTAGAGATGCCCAAGGTAAACATCTCTACAACTATTTTGGCTATTTTTTTCTTAAATGCCTTAAAGCGGTCAATTACCTCAGGGGCAAAGCCACCCCTTCTTCCCCTCTGAAAGTCAATTATTGAATGTATTTACATCCTAATCTCAAGGGACATTTTTTGCACGCTGGCTTCCTTGGGGTACAGATAAGAGCAGCAAAATCAAGAATTGCAAGATTTGCCCGACGGGGATCTTTACAATCAATATATCTTTTCGCCATTTCTATAACATGCCTGTCCCTTCTACCCTCCTTGGAAGTTTTAATGCCGAAATATCTTCTAAACACTCTCACAATATTGCTGTCTAGTATCCATTCTTTTTTGCCATAACCCACTGATAACACGGCTCCTGCCACATATTCACCCACTCCCGGTAACTTAATGAGCTCATCTCTTGTTGCAGGCACTCTGCAATCATATTTTTTCTTTATCTCTCTTGCCACAAGTCTGAATGCTGAGGTTCTCCATCTCAGCCCTAGAGAATACAGTATTTTCTTAATTTTTTCATCTTCTGCAGCGGCAAGACTTTTTACATCTGGATATTCCGAAAATAGCCGTTCATACACGGGTTTAACCTGGTCTGCCTTTGTTCGCCTCAACATCATTTCGGCTATCAAAATTTTAAATGGATCACGTGTGTTTCTCCACGGGTAGCTCCTTTCGTTTCTATGAAACCAGCGAAGAAGTTTTTTGCGAAATACACCCATTTCTTTCCTCGAAGGGATATTATGCAAGATGTTATTTTCCATAAACTTTTTCCAGCTCCTTCAGAATGAATCTCCCGATAACTTTTGCAAGTAGAGGTGGAACTGCATTACCGACCTGTTTAAACTGTTCGGTTCGAGGTCCCTCAAATTTAAAATTATCAGGAAATGACTGACATCTCGCTGCCTCTCTCACGGTAAAAGAACGACATTGATGTATATCGGGATGGATGTAATAATGTCCGTCCTTGCATATATGAGCTGTAATGGTCGATGAGGGACGTGTCCACCATTGCACCTTAAACCTGTCAAGAAATTTATCAAGATGTTTGTGCTCTGGTAGCAGATCAGGGCGCTCCGTTTTAAGGGTTTCAAGGGTAGCTGCTTCATTGCCATTTTTATGATATTCAATGAAAAATTTATACCTCTCAAGATCGCTTCTCATGTGTATACGAGCTCTGTGATTTAGTATACCTGGGGAACCCCGTCTCATTTTTATCTGATATGCTTTCAGGCTTGAAACAGGAGGATAATGACCGTACCATCCATCGCTGCCTTCACCCGGTTTTAAAGGAGGAAGGTCCCCAATTGCATCGTCGACAGTAAGGGACCCTCTTTTACTGTTCCTGAGAGCGAGTTTTTGTAAGTTTGCAAAAATATTTCTAATTTCCGGATTTTTTTTCTCAAGGGATTTTTTGTACCCGATGAGAATAAGTCTTTTTCTCCTTTGCGGGATAAAAAAGTGGGTGCTATCGAGAATATAGTTGCGTGGTTCGATATAAATTTGTTGAAGAGGGGGTACTATTTCATACGATGGATGAAGTGAGGTAAAATCTTCCAACATCTTCTCAAATATCCTCCTTCCCCTGACCCTTGCGGTGAAAAGACCAGGGACATTTTCATATACAAAAAAGTCCGGTTGAAGGCTTTCCAGAATTTCAAGATAATGTTTATAAAGAAAGTGTCTCTCATCATTTTCCATTCGCCATGGATCCCTCGCTCTCCCTGCAAGAGAGTATGGCTGACAGGGCGGTCCTCCAAGAAGAACATGGAACTTTGAGGCTCCGTGATATTTCATTGTTAACTCTATTCTTTTCAGAATTTCGCCGTTTTTATCTTTTCCCAGAGTTGCTTGAATTACTCTATGAGAAATGGCTTCGTTGATATGATAGAACCTTCTCAAAATTTCCTCCCTGCTGATTTCTTCTTTCACATATTTATCGTAAAGGTATTTCTTTTTAATCCTTTTTAACTCGTGATATACATGTCTTGTTTTTAAAGTCTCACATGCCCATCGATCCATTTCTATCTGTGCAATAACCTCAAATCCAGCCTGTATAAATCCCTCACTCAGTCCACCACAACCGGCAAATAGATCTATGGCGTAAAACTTTTTCATCTCCGTCATTCTTTCCATTTATTGAATTCCTCAGGCAGGAGACGAATTATCTCTTCTGCTGAAAGAGAATAAACATCATAGGTGAGTTCAAATTGCTGAATCACCTTTACAAAGCGACGGAGGGTTCCGGGCTTACCCCGTGACTGTGCCCCGCTTTTGGGTTTTTCCTTACTCTCATCCCAGTATAAACGGAAAAGAACCTCTATCAGATTTGGGTGAGAGATTAAAAACTGCCGTGAAGCAATCTGCTCTATGAAATCATTGTGCTCGTGAATCGGACTGTAAAGGAATATCTTTGAAAAATCGGATCCATGAAGGGAGTAAATCCTGTACGGTCCGGCAACCAGATGCCTGTAATAATCCCTATAATCACTGCTGCAGATATATTTTGCTTCCTCCCGGATTATGCGGTTACCCGTGCTGGAATCAAAACATGTTAGGGGATCAAACCATAAATAGGCAAGCCATGTCCACAGACCATTTTCACCAATAATTTTCTCCCGCTTGACATCTGTCTTTCTAAATTTTTCATTAATATATTCTGCCAGTTCCAGTTTTGAATTAAATGAAATATCACTGTCAACCTCAATATGTGGGCTGAACTCACTGGAATATGGTTCGATATTGAGATCTGGGCAGGCCGCTGATGCATTTTCGCGTAGCGCAGTGATATACTCCCTAAATTTGCTTTCTCCTTCGGGCATCATGATTCGAACAGCGATCATGGGTTTTCCTCCATTTTTCTGATAAATTCCTCAAAACTATGAGAATATTTATTGCAGAATGCTTCAACTACATTATCTATCCATGCAAGCACTCTATCTTTATCGAACCGGCTGTCATCGGGCTTCAGAATCGGAGGAGGCTGAATGCCCATTAATTTTGTAAATTCCAGCCAGTCCCTGTGCCAGTCCACTGAAGGATCCGTGACCGAATCAACGCCTTCAACAAAAACCATATAGGTCAGGACCTCCCGGATGACATAGGGATAAACCTCCATGAAAAATCGGGAGTCTCTCAATGCAATATTCTGGATATCCGGTATTCTGCTGTTAATGCACAGAATCGGACCCCCTTCATCCCCCTCATATACAATTATCCAGATTCGGTTGCCCAGATCCCGGAATTCCACGGGGAGAATTGACTTTCGTCGTGATGGTTCTTCCGGAGCAATCCTATCTGCGAGAGCGAGGATTTTTTTATTAATTGGATTTACCACGAGAATCCGAAATCTGAGATTTTCAGGATGGGCCATATCTGTGAGGTCGGTTGAAGGGGGTGGTGAAAAGCTGGCAACCGTGCCAAAGCAGAATCGTTTTAGCTCTGTCCGGTAACCCGCCTCAACGAATATGTGGGCACCTAGGGGAAGCTCTAGGTGGGCTGGAAGATCCAGCCTGCTGAGGTTGAAGGAGACAAGAGAGCCTTTGTGTCTGTTAAAGTTTATGTGTATCCACTCCCTTCTGATTCTTTTCCTGCCTGTATGGTTTATTCTTTGCTTCACGGTTATGCCTCCCTTACAGTTACTACAAGGTCACGCTCGGGATGGAATCCTCTAACGGTAAGTTCGAAATTCTGTCCTCTTACTTCAATTTCAATTGAGTTATCTTCCTTTTTGAGTATATTGCAGTCATTTTCTGTTATCGTAATCGGATATCTACTTACGTCAAAGTCAAATTTTTCATACTGGGCGAAAGGATTTCCACGACGTGTGTCATATGCCATTTTAACGATTGCTCGGAAGGGAAATGAAACATCCTGTCTTTGCAGATTGAGACGTATACGGAATCCCCCTGAAATGGGGGTAACGTTAAACAGGGGCGTTTTCGTCTTAATAACTACGCGAGGACTTTCCGGTCTTTCCTTTTTCTTCTCCTCTTCCTTTCCTGGAATGGGTATCGAAAAAATATTCTTAAGGAATTGAACCTGTCTTTCCCGAGGTGGTTCATCGAGCAGGGAAGCTATTCTAAAAATAGACTTTTTGATAAATCTCAGAAGCCGTACTGCATTTTTGTATTTCTCTTTAAATCCCTCTGTTCTCTCATTCCAGTTTGTGTGAGCCGGTGTTTCACAATCTCCCAGAAATCTTGCCACAGGTTCATCCTCTGCCACAAGTAGTGCAAGAACGGGCCTGTTTCCGAGGGTTTTTATTTCGGTAATTAATATACCCGAACGGACATAAAATTCTATGGGCCCCGGAAGTGCAGGAAATCTCCGTATGTGTATAGAAATATAGGAGTCCATTCCGACCATTCCTTGACCAGCTGGCTGGATTCTTACTGGCAGTCTGAAATGACAAACTTCGCCCTTTCTGAACCTCTCTCTCAAGTTTTCTGCATCCGGGAAAGAATTTTCGGTTATTTCAAAAGCTGAAGGGTTGCCAACGTTCAATTCAATTAAATCTGATCCTTCAATCGCTGAAATCGCCGATCTCACAAAATTCATTACTTCCTTCACATCAATATTCTCCCAATCTGTGCCATTCCAGTTAATGGAGGGGATCATGTCAATCAGCTTTTCTTTATTCAGTATCACGCTATCCGAATCACTTTCGCCAACCTCGACCTCCAGTAATCCCGCAAGTATGGCATAGAAATAGTGTCGTATTATCGAACGGATCATCCCGGTACGGGAAATTTCACTGACAGGGAATGGAACAACAATAGTCAACCCTGATTGGGTATTTCTTGAAACACGGAAAACTTTTTTAAAGTCTTTAATTGTTTTCCTGTCCTCAATGGGGCTCCAGTTATCACCACAATAATAACCAGCATAATCAAAGACCTTGGAATTCATCTGATGTGGCTTAAGGATGGTCTTTCCCATTAAGAGTGTGCGATTGTCATCTCTCCTGACGGTGAGTCCCCAGAAAGTTCTGATTTGTGATACAAGGTGAAATGTGGTTTTGCCCAGACCCCATCGTCCGGCAAGACGTCCGCCTTTGGCTGAGATACCTTCACGCCACCAGAAGTTATAAAAGTTGGAATTTGACCTCTCTATATCACCATCGAGCCCGGTCGTTCCGTAATCTTCAATCGTTAAAAAACAAACCCTTCCTGCAACACTGGGGAGCTTGAAACCGCTGGCACATAAATGGCGGGTAAGGCCATTGAGATATGTAGAGATTTCTCGCGATTCCGCTTCGCCGAGATACATGCGAATCCGAACTATCCTATCATATTTTGCATCAAGAGCATTCTGGATAAATTCTCTCACCACAGCTTCATCTGGCTTGGTAAGGCGAAAAAATTCACTTTCCCTAGGATTTCTTTCTGGAACACCCGGTTCTATTCTTCTGAATCTCCACATTTTTTTATCCTCCTCAAAGTTTAAACTTTTCCTCCTCTGGAAAATAAAATTTTGCTTTTATTTCTTTTACCTTACGCTCGATAGCGGAAAAAATTGCCTCAACGTCCTTTTCCGTATATTCATAAATCTGTCTATTAGAACAATTCCCGAGTATTTTTAGTTTTCTCAATACTTCGTTTGTTCTTTTAGTTGCCAGTCGCTTGAATCTTTCTCTAGGCGTCTCATCTTTCACAACGTTGCCCATATAGTCCTCCTGTTTTGAAATAATGCATCTATGTTAAAATATAGCAAGAAGTTTAAAATATGTCAACTATTTTTAGGCTCTCTGCCAAAATGGTGGTAATTTTTAAAAAATTTACTCTAATTTCTTTTAAACTTGTTAAAATCGCTAGATTTTTCTTTAATTTTTCATCTTTCTAAAAGAAGACCTTTATAAAATCTCTTTTAAAAATAACTTTTTGTGAGAATTTAAGATTTAGATAGATATAGATTGAAAATTTTAAAAAGTCTACCACCAAAATCGACAGAGAGCCCGAGATTCTCTACTGTCTGTGCTAAACTTTCTAACGCTTTCGTGGCTTATTCTGCTCCTTTCCTTAATTTTTGCTAGTTATTAGGGCGATAACCCCTAATATTTTAATTGCAACCAAGTTTACACACAGCTTAGGACAGTACTAGGGATTATCTCCTATACGGTTTTCTCACACATAGGTAAAGTATCATGCCAATCAAACATAAAAGGAAAGTAGTCCACCACCATGCTACTTTTGACATTCCTCTCTTACCCGCGTCATCAGCAATAACAAAAGCAATAATAGCCCAAACTATCAACCAGAAAATTCCTGTAATAAGTGCAATGGTGTTCATAATTTTAACTTCCGTATCCGCAGCATTATAATCGTTATTTATATAAACATCCCAAGATGAGCTCCCAAAAGTCATTTTTGGAAGAGAAGTATTATAACCTTCTTCTGTGGACGCACTTTCATACTGATACTCTGTAGATATTCCAATTTCTTCATTTGTTTCATCAATTTCATCCGTCTGTGTTTCAATCTTTGCTACACTGTTTGCTGGAATACATACAGTGCCTCCGTATTTCTCAAAGCATATTTGCTTACCTTTTTCCCAACAACCGTATGCTTCCAATTTATTACCATTCTTAAGATAAAGGATTACTTTTGTGTAAGCTTCATAAGAAAAAAATAACAGGAATAAGAAGAATAAAATAAACAGTCTTCCGAGTTTGGGTATCCTGCCATCAAGGTACTGTCCACTTATTTGTGTAAACTTAGAAATTGGCAATCGGCTTACTCTCCCAAAATCTCATTTTGTAATTTAACCAAGCTAAATAGTATTCTGATACATGACTCTTCAGTGGGAAGGGTCTCCATTACCTTTGCCCTTCTTTTTACCTCTTTAAAGTCTTGCTCTATGATATTTGGAGTTTTAATATACTCGTCATTATTATTGTCGGCAGTTTGGATGTGCTTGTTCGGGTCAAGACTTATGTTAGATAACTACATCCTTTAGCCAGTTTCTGTTTTGTTTGAGCTAATCTAGTGTCTTTTTTTATGTTCCTTCTACAGACACCTCTGGCCCCCAAAAATCCCTTGGGTGTGGTAAAATAAGACAATTTTTTAAAAAAACATATTCACGTAAAAGCTGAAAACAATAATAAAAACCAAAAAAGATCTAAAATAAAGCAAGCTACTTTGCCATTTGTTTTAGAGAGTACTCACGAAGTTATCCCTGCCCGTCGGCAGGCAGGATTCCCAGATTAGGTCTTTACCTTTCTCTTCTAATTTTCCCTTCATTTCCTTGTGAAAATACCCTTATCCAAAATCAATCGCGGATTTTGAGTATTTGAGTATATCTTGACATGGAAACAAATGTATGCTATACATATGATGCATGAAGTGGTTGACAAATCATCAAAGGGATATTTTAAGATTTATCATCGAATTTCAAAAGGAACACGGTTTTTCTCCATCAATCCGTGATATTGCAGAAAACTTTGGCTTAAGATCACCAAGGACAGTAAGGGACTACCTCTCTTCCCTTGAGAGGAAGGGATATATACGGGTCCATCCAAAAAAGAGCAGGGCAATAGAGGTTATAAAGGACCCATTCTCTGGCATCCCCATCCTTGGAGACATTGCAGCAGGTGACCCAATTGCTGCAATTGAGAAAATAGAGGAGACAATTGATGTAGATCCAAAACTTTTTACAACAGGGCCATGCTTTGCCCTAAGGGTAAAGGGGGATTCCATGGAAGGGGCACATATATGTGATGGAGACTATGCCATAATAAAGAGGCAAAGCTATGCAGAGGATGGGGATATAGTATGTGTTGTTATAGGTGATGATATTACCCTAAAGCGTTTTAGAAAGAGGGGTAAAAAGATAGAATTTTTACCTGAAAATCCAAAGTATAGGCCAATAGCATTTGATAAAAACTACCCACCCACTATCCTTGGCATATTAGTAGGCCTTATAAGAAGGGTTTAAGATGTCCTTTTCTCACCTGCATGTAAGGAGTGGTTTTTCATTTCTCTTTGGCACATTTACACCAGAGGCCTTAATAA
>Ga0190304_1000712_pt1 | contig 15489 bp, 15 predicted proteins | sample 48700712_MG_FD_161670 | JGI IMG/M metagenome (GOLD analysis project Ga0190304, IMG submission 161670) | Hydrothermal vent sediment bacterial communities from Southern Trench, Guaymas Basin, Mexico - 4870-07-1--2_MG | ecosystem: Environmental > Aquatic > Marine > Hydrothermal vents > Sediment ... | reverse complement strand
AAAGCCCCTCTGAACAAAGCAATCAAAAATGCCGCCAACAGTAACAGGAAAAACGTTTGTGCTCTAACGTATCCGATTTCATCAACTTCTCTTTCACATTTTTTCATGATGCAGGTTCCAAATGCACATCTTTTTTGTCTAGATTATTCTTGGCGATTGAGGAACCTCAGATACCAATGAAATCCAAAAAAATACTTGCTCTAAAATTGCTGAACGGAAATGTGGTTTCCCGTTGGAAAATTTGTGTATATTAAAGATTATAGGGAGTTACTATGGGTTTAAAATCATTTCCCGGAGGAATTCATCCTCATGATGAAAAACACTACTCCAAAGATGCTCCTATCGAAGTGATGCCGTTACCGGCAAAAGTCGTGATACCTCTGTCTCAGCACATCGGCGCTCCATCAAAACCGATCGTGAAAGTGGGAGATGAAGTAAAAACCGGCCAGGTAATCAGTGAAGCAGGTGGGTTTGTATCCATCCCGATGCACGCCTCAATTACCGGAAAAATCACCAAGATAGCAGCATACCCGCATCCCACCGGAACCACCCAGATGGCAGTGGAAATCACCGGTAATGGAACGGATGAATGGGTAGAATTAACCGATACGAAAGAGTACATACAGCTTTCTCCAGATGAAATGAAAGCACGAATATCTGCTGCAGGCGTCTGCGGGATGGGTGGCGCAGGATTTCCCACCCATGTAAAATTATCACCGCCGCCAGAGAAACCCATCGACACCATCGTGCTGAACGGCGTAGAGTGTGAGCCATTCCTCACCGCCGATTACCGCATCATGCTGGAGCAGGCAGACTTTATCATTAATGGACTCGAGATTCTGATGAAGATCACCGGCGCAACCCGTGGCCTGATAGGCATAGAGGCAAACAAGCCCGATGCCATAAAATTGCTGACAACAAAATGCGCATCCAAACAGGGAATATCTGTGGTTGGATGCAAATTGCGCTATCCCCAGGGTGCTGAAAAACAGCTGATCTACGCTACCACAAAACGGCGGGTACCCAACAAAGGCGGACTCCCCATGGATGTTGGTGTGGTAGTGCAAAATGTAGGAACGGCCATCGCCATCTACGAAGCAGTGCGTTACAAAAAGCCCCTCATCGAGCGGGTGATCACCGTTACCGGAAAAATAGTAAAAAATCCAAAAAATCTCAAAGCCAGAATCGGCACAATGTACGGAGAATTGCTGGAATATTGCGGCGGCACCACCGAAGAGATCGGCAAAGTAATTTCCGGTGGGCCCATGATGGGATTTGCCATTCCTACTCTGGATACTCCCATGACCAAGGGCAGCAGCGGTCTTCTGATCTTTAATGCTGCCGAAGCTCACAAGGATGTGGAACACACCTGCCTCCGTTGCGGTCGCTGTGTGGACATCTGCCCCATGAATCTGGCTCCCAGTATTATCGCAAACAGCGTAAAATATCAAGATTGGGATGCAGCCCAGAAATTTGGCGTGATGGATTGCATCAAATGCGGTAGTTGCGCCTATGTATGCCCGGCACACATCAAATTGATTCAGTGGATTGACATTGGCAAGCTGGAAGTCGGCAAACGACTCCGCTCACAAAAATAGGGATCTGGAGGATATATATGAGTAATGTGTATGCTGTTTCTGCAGCACCGCATATAAAACAGAAGATCTCGGTATCTTCGGTGATGTGGCAGGTCGTGCTGGCCTTGATGCCGGCAATGCTGGCCGCCATCTACTTCTTTGGATTCCGCTCACTGATGCTTACCCTCTACTCGGTAGTGGCAGCGGTAAGTACCGAAGCGGTAATTCAACAACTACGCAAAGTTCCCGTTTCCGTATCCGACGGAAGCGCGGTAGTCACAGGCATACTGGTTGCCTTTAATATTAATGTAGCGTCTCCCTGGTGGCTACCGGTTATCGGCTCGATTTTTGCCATCGCAATAGGGAAACAGATTTTTGGCGGACTGGGGCACAATCCCTTCAATCCCGCATTGCTGGCCCGCGCCTTTATGGTGGCATCCTGGCCTACCCTTACCACTGCAGGATGGACGGCTACCAAGCCACTGTTTGCCATTACCAAAACCATAGGAACATCGATAAACGGATTGAATCCCGCAACATTGCCCGCCAATATACCATCGGTAATTACATCGGCTACACCCCTGGGAGTGGCTAAAGCGCTGCGTGATACAGCACAAATCGGGCCAGACCTTGCTCCTACCATTATGAATAAGCTGGCCAGCATCGAAACCATCCAGAATCTTTTCTGGGGAAATGTGGGGGGTGTGATCGGCGAAGTCTCGGCAGCTGCATTGTTGCTGGGAGCCGCATTCCTGGCCTATAAACACATCATCGAATGGCGTATCCCCATCAGTTACATTGGCACCGTGTTTGTGCTTACCTACGTCTTCGGTGGCATAAACGGCCTTTTCAGCGCTTCCCTCCTGCTGCCGATATTCCACATCTTTGCCGGCGGCCTGATTTTGGGCGCCTTCTTCATGGCCACCGATATGGTCACTTCGCCGGTAACCAAGCGTGGACGCATCATCTTCGGCGTAGGCTGTGGCGTGCTCACCACCACCATCCGCCTGGTGGGGGGATATCCCGAGGGAGTATCCTATTCCATCCTGCTGATGAACATCGCCACTCCGTTAATCGATCGCCTTACGGCACCCAAAGCATTTGGGGAGGTGAAAAAATGAAATACTATCTCCGAATGGGGCTGACCCTCTTGCTCATCGCCGTGATTGCCGGTGGCATCCTGGCGGTGGTCAATGATTATACCGCACCCATCATCAAACAAACAAAACTGCAAACCGAAGTTCAGGCGCGGAGAGAAGTGCTTCCTTCCGCTACATTCTTCGTCAAAGATTCTATCGCCGTGGCCAAGGCAAAGACCAAGCGAAACCCCTTGAAAATAGTCCAGGACACCAGCTCAGACACCAGTTTCTTTATCTATTACAAAGGATTCTCTGCCGACAGCACCCTGGCAGGCTATTGCTATATTGCATCCCTGTATGGCTATAGCAGTAACGTAAAAACCATGGTGGGGGTCACTCCGGAAATGACCATCAACAAGATAAAAGTGATATCCCAGCAGGAAACACCCGGATTGGGAGCCAACTGTGAAAAAGCCGAATTTCAGGCCGGTTTCAATACCCTGGACGCAGCTGCTCTGCATGTGGATAAAGATGGCGGAGCGGTAAAAAGTATCACCGGTGCCACCATCACTTCACGGGCCATAACAAACTCAATTCGGGCTGGACTGGAAATCCTGAACAAACAGGCATCCGGGTCTGCAGCACCAGAAACCCAAAAGGAGGTATAGATGGCACTGAAAGAATTCACCAAAGGATTTGTAAAAGAGAATCCGGTATTTGTGATGGCTCTGGGCCTCTGCCCCACGCTGGCCGTTACATCGTCGGTAAATAACGCCGTGGGCATGGGATTGGCCGCCACCTTTGTGCTGATGTGCTCAAACCTGCTGGTATCCCTGGTAAAAGATGTGATCCCCAGCAAAATCCGCATCCCGTCCTTCATCGTCATCATCGCCTCTTTTGTGACGATTGTCGATTTATCCATGAGTGCTTTCTTACCAGCATTGCACAAAAGCTTGGGATTATTCATTCCCCTTATCGTGGTAAACTGCATCATTCTGGGACGGGCCGAAGCTTTTGCCAGCAAAAACAATCCACTCAATTCGGTATTAGACGGACTGGGAATGGGACTGGGATTTACCATGGCCCTTATGATCATCGCCTCGATTCGTGAGATTCTGGGTGCTGGTCAGTTTTTTGGGATGCAGGTGCTTCCTACCAGTTACCGCCCCATGCTGGTAGCCATCCTGGCGCCCGGCGCTTTCATCGTGATGGGACTGCTCATGGGTCTGATGAACATTGCGAAAAATAAGAAAAAGTAGGAGACATAGATGGAACTTGTAGGAAGAATATTTGCCTTAGCCGTAGCTGCCATCTTTGTGCAGAACTTTGTGCTCTCACGCTTTCTCGGTCTTTGCCCGTATATCGGGGTTTCCAAAAAGCTGGATTCCGCCATTGGCATGGGCATGGCCGTTGTTTTCGTGATGACCATGGCTTCCACCATTACCTGGATGATCCAATATTTCCTGTTGAAACCGCTACATATTGAGTTTTTGCAGACTATCGCCTTCATCCTCACCATTGCATCGTTGGTGCAGTTGGTAGAGATGGTGATACAAAAAACCGCCCCAGCCCTCTACAAATCCCTGGGAGTGTTCCTGCCTCTGATTACCACCAACTGCGCAGTTCTGGGGGTTTCTATCCTCAATATCAATGAGCAACTGACATTCTTTGGGGCTATCCTCAACGGCCTGTTCGGCGGTCTGGGCTTTACGCTGGTTCTCATCCTGATGGCCGGCATACGTGAGCGTCTGGAAAAAGCTGACATCCCGCAGGCCATGCGTGGGATGCCCATTGCCATGATCGTGGCAGGATCCATGGCTATGGCCTTTTTGGGATTTTCCGGGATGAGCTTGTAGGAGGCACCATGACAGTAATCATATATTCAGTAGTTACCCTGGGAGTTTTGGCCTTGATTTACGGTCTGGGACTGGCTTTTGCATCGAAGAAATTTTATGTGGAAACAGATCCCAAAATTGAAGAGATTCAAGAAGCGCTTCCAGGCGCCAACTGCGGCGCCTGCGGGTATGCCGGTTGTGCGAGCTATGCTGAGGCGATAGTAAAAAACAATGAAGAGATAAACAAATGTGCCCCTGGTGGCGCCGATACCACAGCGGTCATCAGCAAGATCATGGGTGTTGAGGCTTCCACAAGCGAACGTAAAGTCGCCCTTATTCATTGCCAGAGTGGTGGTAAAAACAACACTTTCTTCCGCTATGAATATCAAGGTGTGGCTACCTGCCAAGCCGCAGTGCTGGTGGCCAATGGCCCAAACCTCTGTGATTGGGGATGCCTCTATCAAAATGACTGCCTGCGCGCCTGTCCCTTCGATGCCATCTCCTTGGATGAAAATGGCATGCGGATAATCGATACGGAAAAATGTACCGGCTGCGGCGCCTGCGTCAAGGCTTGTCCACGCAACCTCATCGAGCTGGTTCCCGTAAGCAGGCGGGTTCATGTGATGTGTTCATCTCACGATAAAGGTGCCATTTCCCGCAAAGTGTGTGGCAATTCTACTGCCTGCATCGCCTGCACCCTGTGTGTGAAAAAATGTCCGGTAAATGCCATCGAGATGAATAACAATGTGGCGGTAATCGATTATACCAAGTGCATTAACTGCGGCCAATGCGCCGACGTATGCCCTACCGGTGCCATCGTTGACCCCCTGAAAGAAGTGCGAGCCAGGAAAAAAGCAGAAGCAAAAGCCAAGGCCGAAGCGGCCAAAAAAGCTATGGAAGCCAAAAAAGCCGCTGAAGCAAAACAATAAAAAGACCACTATAAAAAGGCGAAAACCTACCCGGTTTTCGCCTTTTTTCTTGCCCCCACAGCAACCATTTACAATCGTGGCTCCATGATGAAAATAATACTGAGTTATTACGAATCCCGGTTGCGTAAACGCGGGCAGAAGCTTCTGATAAAAGCCAGATATAAACAGGCTTTCCGCTGCTTCTCCAAAGCTCTGAAAATCAATGAATCCCCGGAAAATCAGTTTCACCTTGGCCTCACTTTATTATCACTCCAGCGCTACGTCGAAGCGGAAACCCTGTTTCGCATCGTAAAAAAACGCATGCCGGAAAATGAGATCAACATCATTTCCCTGGGAGAATCTCTGATGATGCAACGAAAATGGGACGATGCCGCAAACTGCTATGCAGAGCTAGTGAAAGGCAGCCCCCGAGGCACCGCCTTCCAAAGCATCCTGAACATCGCCGAAGATGTGGCTCTGCGAGAAAAATATGTGCGCTCCCGGGAGCTGATTGCCCAAGCCCAAACCGCTGTGAAAGACAACCACCTGGATGAGGCCATTACCCTCTTGCATCAAGCCAGAGAATACCAGCCCCAAAATCCGACGATTCTGCATAACATCGCATCCATCTTGCGTTTACAAAAGAAATTTTCTGAAGCGCTGCCTTTTATTCAGCAGGCGATTAAGCTCGATCCGCAAAATATGAAGTTCCAAAATAACCTCTTGCTTATCCAGCGAAAAATCAAAAAGAATGGTAGTTGACAAAAGAGTTTTCAAATAAATTATCGTTCGGTGTCGGCGGATGCGCCGTTCCGGTAACTACATCGAGGAGCCATGATGATGAAACGAATTGTGTTTGGATTGCTTTGTTTATCTCTATCTTCACTATTTGCTACTACGTTTCAAGATGCCTATTTTAGGGACTACGGTGTGATCAATCGCCTGGTTCTTGTGTTTGACAGTCAGCCGGAAATGAAGGAAGATCAACTGCAAAATGTGATTTCCCTCACCATCCACGAGGCCTCTGCCAATCCTGATATCAGCCTGGAAATCGCCCCGGAAAACAAGGTGATGGAATCCTTTTTTTATCAGGTTTCCGGCACCACCCTCACTATCTCTATCGCTACTCATCGGATGGCGCAATATCGTTCTTTTTGCATGAAACAAGGGGATATTTTCAAAGTTGTTTTCGATCTCTACGCAGTTTTCCCGCCCATTGTACGCCAGGATGCAGCCAGTTTTGCCTATTTTTATAATACCGTTGGCTATCCCGATAGTGCCGCATTTTATCAAGCTATCTCTCTCCGGCTGCCTGAAGAAGTGGCGGAAACAGATAGCCAGGGCACCTTTGTAGATATCCAGACAGTGGAAGTAAAACCATCCGGACATGCTTCTCTTCTGCCCTGGATTCTGGCCGCTATCGCCGTGCTACTGATTGCTGGAATCCTGTGGCGTATCAAAAAGAAGAAGCCTTCAGCCAAAGAAATAGCTCCGTCACCGTTACGGAATACCGATGGTTTTTTGCCTCAGGAGATTTTGGAGCTGATGGTGCGGGATCTTGATGCTCACAACTGGGAGCCGCAAGCCATCGCAGACGAGTTGCAAGTGAGTCTTGAAGTAATCCGGGAAATTTTGAGCAACTAGCCCATGATGGCATTGTTACAACGGTTTTTGCCCGAGGTCTCATCCCTCTCCACCAGTGGACCCTGGCTTTTGCTCTATTCCCTGGCTGTAGCTTTTGGGGTAGGATGGCTGAAAAAGCATACTGGCATGCGCACCGCTTACACCCGCAAAATTTTTCATTTCTTCATCTTTTCTCTGGCTGGCGTGCTGCACCTGTGGCGGGGGTCTCAGATGGTTTCACTGTTTGGAATCATCACCGTCCCGATAGTGCTGGTCGGGGTTTTTCTAGGAGAGAAGAGCTGGTTTTATCGAGCGCTGGCACGTCCCAAAGATGCGCCCCATCAAGCTTTTTTTGTGTTAGTACCCCTTTTCACCACGGCTCTGGGGGGCATTTTCAGTAACCTGCTTTTTCCCTCTTTTGCCTACATCGGCTATTTTGCGGGTGGGTGGGGAGACGCCATCGGCGAGCCGGTGGGAGCCTGTTTTGGCAAACATCCTTACAAGGTTTCATCACCTCTGGGTGTGTCCGCCACCCGCACGATTGAGGGTTCCCTGGCGGTTTGTGGTGTCAGCGTGTTTATCACGGCTCTGGCTCTGGTATTCAGTGGATATCCCTTGATGCAGATAACCATTGCATCCTGTGCTGTAGGTGTGGGGGTGATGCTGGTGGAAGCGGTGAGCACCCATGGATTCGATAATCTTACTATTCAGGTAGCAGCCTCAGGCATTGCCTGGATGCTACTCCGATAAGCCTGATCAGCAAAATATAAAGTCCGAAACGTAACTACAGTTCGTCGATAACCTTCAACACTTCTGAGATGGTATATAATGATCCCGAGATAACAACCAGATCGTCGGCATTTGCCTCAGCGATGGCAGCTTTGGCAGCATCAACCACGTGGGGAATGGTTTTGTATGGTGTAGCAAAACGGGAGGCAATGTTGGCCTGATCTTCGATTTCCGCTGCTCGGGTAGATTCGTTTTTTGAGATGTACAAAACATCTGAAACCTCACAAACCATTTTGATGATAGATTCGAGATTTTTATCCCGCAAAATAGCCAACACAAAGAGGATGCGTTTGTTTGGAAATATCTGTTTTAAATTGCTGACCAGAGCGGTCATTCCCTCTTCATTATGGGCACCATCGATGAGTACGGTGGGCTCGGTACGCAAAATCTGCATGCGTCCCGGCCAGTTTACCTGACGCAGAGCATTGGTTACTGCATCCCAGTCTATAGCCAGACCACGGGCGTTCATGTAGAGTTTAAAGGCAGCTATCGCCACAGCAGCATTGTGCGCCTGGTGTTTTCCCAGAAGATTTGTGGTGATGGAATGTTTGCATTGGCAATCGTAATAGGTAAAGCGCGTGCCATCCTCGGTGAGCTCGATGTTTCCAGCACCAAAATTATTACCGTAGCACATCACAGGCGCGTTGTGTTTTTTAGCGATGGGAAGAATCACATCCAGCGCTGCGTCGGGGATATCGCCCAGCACGAGAGGAGTGTCATCCTTAATGATGCCGGCTTTTTCGGTGGCGATTTTTTCCAGAGAATTCCCCAGACTTTTGGTGTGGTCGTAGGCAATAGATGTAATGGCACAAATGGTTGAAGCAAAAGGATTGGTGCCATCCAGGCGGCCCCCCAGACCTACTTCAAAAATGGATGTATCTACCTCTTTTTGAAAAAAGTGCCAAAATGCCATGCCGGTGGTGATCTCAAAAAAAGACGCTTCGTTGGCCTCAAAAACCTGCTGCCACTCCTTATACAGAGCACCCAGTTCTTCCAAAGAAATGTTGGTGCCGTTCACCCGAATGCGTTCACGATAATCCACCAGATGGGGCGAAGTGTTGAGTCCGGTGGTAAGACCGTGGGCTAACGTCATGGCTTCCAGCATAGCAGCGGTGGATCCTTTGCCATTGGTTCCGGCTATGTGAAAACCCCGCAATTTGGTATTTGGTGTATTCATGGCGGCCAGGATGTTTAGCATCCTGTCCAGACCAAGTTTGACATTTCCCGAATGACGGCGATAAATATAATCTAATAACTCCTGGTATTTCATATTTCCTCAATAAGAAAAAAACCTCCAATCGACATTGAAGGTTTTTTCCATATAAATTTTAGTTTGCTAATCGGTAAGCGATTCAGGCAATTTATGGTCTTTGAATTTGTCTTCATGAGGGCATCTCACGATGATTTCTCCGGTAACAATGTCACCCGACATAAAGTACTTATCACCCACGCCGTTTTCCGGGCATTCGTAGGTAGCCTTTAGATAGCCTGTACGCTTCAGGTCTTGCGCAGTACCGGTAAAGCTCTCGTTCCGATCTTCCATATATCGTTTTATGGCATCGTAGGTGATGCTCATGTTACGGATGCACTCATCGGTTTTCTGCTTACGATTTACATTATATTTTTGGGGAAGAATCAGGATAAAGGCCAGTAACAACAAAGCCACAACGCTGATAACTTTATAAATGGTAATCTTCTTCATTCCAGCTCCTCTTTCTTTTTTATCGATAAACTTGGACTTCATGTTTTGCGTCAAGCATTTTGTTGATTATCAGAACATTTTTGATATTTCTTGACCAAAAAATCATCGAAACAAGAGTATGCCGAAAAACATCAGGAGGTCCGATATGTCTCGTAAAGTATTGGTCGCTACCGAGAAACCCTTTGCCAAGGATGCAGTAATCGGCATACAGGATGCATGCAAAAAGCAAGGCTATGATTGCATCCTGCTGGAGAAGTATGCCGACAAAGCAGATCTGTTAAACGCAGTTGCAGAAGTGGATGCGTTAATTATCCGCAGCGATAAAATCACCCGTGAAGTGATAGAACACGCCAGGAACCTGAAGATTGTGGTACGGGGCGGCGCTGGCTACGACAACGTAGATCTGGCAGCAGCTACCGAAAACAAGGTGGTTGTGATGAACACCCCGGGACAAAATTCCAACGCCGTTGCCGAACTGGCTTTTGGGATGATGCTCTACATGGCCCGCAACAAATTCAACGGGAAATCTGGCTCTGAGCTGAAAAATAAAAGCATCGGCATCCATGCCTATGGAAATGTGGGACGCAACATCGCCCGCATCGCCCAAGGTTTTGGGATGACGGTTTGTGCCTTTGATCCCTTCATTTCCGCCGATGTCATGCAGGCAGACGGTGTGAAACCGATGGAAAGCGTGGAAGAGATGTACGCCACCTGCGATTACATTTCCCTCAATCTTCCGCTCATCGAAGCCACTCGCAAAGCCATCCATTATAATCTGATGAAAACCATGAAAAAAGGTGCTACCATTGTAAACACAGCCCGTAAAGAAATTGTCTGCGAAGATGGTTTGAAAATGATGTTGGCAGAACGTCCTGACTTCAAATATATCTCTGACATCGCCCCCGTTTGCGCTGATGAATTGATGGAAAAATTCGGAAGCCAGTGTTTCTTCACACCGAAGAAAATGGGTGCTCAAACAGGTGAAGCAAATGTAAATGCCGGTGTTGCAGCAATTAATCAAATCATCGGATACCTGGAGAAGGGAATCACAACTTTCCAGGTGAATAAGTAGTCAAAGAAATATTTGAGTCTCTCGATATTTTGTATTGACACGAAAAACATGCCTTCATAAAAAGGCCCACGTAAAGAGTGATTAATGCAAATAATCCTGAATAGCTCAGCGGTAGAGCGGGTGGCTGTTAACCACTAGGTCGGGGGTTCAAATCCCTCTTCAGGAGCCATATGAGAAAGGCCTTCTTCGGAAGGCCTTTTACTTTGTCCCATAACGGCTTCGCCGCATAGGACAAGCTTGAGCTTTGCATGGTTATGATTTCAATACCCGGAACGGTTCCTTCTCCGCTGGAGAGAAGCTTGCCCGCCCACACCCGGGAGGGGTTGCTTGATCATAGCGAAAGACGGAGGAGGTTCTCAACTTCTGAATCCAAACCTACTGAACAATGAAATTTCCTGCCCTGTGAAATGTGAAATTGGAAATGGACTGTCGTGCCCTTTTTCTCACCCATTCTTTCATTTCCGCGCAGGTAATAAACCCCTTCCCATCCATGGCTGTATGCATCCCTGAAAAAGAGATAAAAAAAGCTTGCTCAAAAAAACACAATTTCAAAAAATACGGCCAATAACAATAACGGAGGAGCTAACGCATGAGAGTTCACAATTTCAATGCAGGCCCGGCAGTTTTACCGCTGGAGGTTCTGAAGGAAGTACAGGCAGAGATGCTTGATTACCGTGGCAATGGTCTTTCTGTAATGGAGATGAGTCACCGATCTAAAGCATATAATGAGATTATCACTGATGCACAGGCAACCATGCTGCGTCTGATGGGCTTGGGTGATGACTATGTAGCGCTGTTTCTACAGGGCGGCGCCAGTACTCAATTTCTGATGATCCCGATGAATTTCTGCCCCGAAGGCAAGGTAGCCAATTATATCGATACCGGTGCATGGGCAACCAAAGCCTGGAAAGAAGCCAAGAAAATCGGTAAGAAATATCACGTCGCCGCAACGTCGGAAGACAAAGCCTTTACCTATATTCCCAAGACATGGAAACTCAGCGAAAATCCTGCTTATCTGCACATTACCACCAACAACACCATCCGGGGATCCGAGTGGAAGATCGATCCGGACGTACCAGCCGGTGTACCCCTCATCGCCGATATGTCGTCAAACTTCCTTTCCCGCCCACTGGATTTTGCCAAATACGATGTGATGTATGGCGGTGCACAAAAGAACATCGGCCCAGCCGGAGCTACTTTTGTAGTCATGCGCAAAACCATGCTGGAAAAATTAAACCCCGGCCTGCCTACCATGCTGGATTACAATACCCACGTCAGCAAAGGTTCGATGTTTAACACACCCCCTGCCTTCGCCATTTATGTCATCGGCAAAGTGCTGCACTGGATTGAAGACAATGGCGGACTGGAAGCACGGAAAGCTTACAATGAGAAAAAGGCTGCCTATCTGTATGACATCTTCGATTCTTCCGACTTTTATCAGGGCACAGTAGTTCCCGAAGATCGCTCCTTCATGAATATCCCCTTCCGTCTTCCCACGGAAGAGCTGGAAAAGAAATTCATCGCTGAAGCAGCAGAAAAAGGTATGATCGGGCTGAAAGGTCATCGTAGCGTTGGCGGATGCCGTGCTTCGGTGTATAATTCTCTGCCCATGGAATCAGCTCAAGCTCTGGCAGCTTTTATGCTGGAATTTGAGAAAAACAACAAGTAACCTGGTTCGGTAATACACATACGGCACAGGCCTTCGCTGGTCTGTGCCGCTATTCTATGCCAACATCAGCATCATCCCTCTTTGTTCTGGATGCAACCGATCGCCCACGCTATCTGGTTCATCTTGGCTTTCTCACTGCTTTGGCAGTTTCCATGTATTTGCTGGAAATGCTCATACCCAAGCCGATGCCCTTTATGAAGCTGGGATTAGCAAACATCGTGGTACTGCTGCTTTTGCTGCATCATCATCCTCGGGCAGCCATCATCGTTGCCTTGGGCAAAACCGTGGTAGGTGGTCTTTTTTCAGGGATGCTGCTCTCACCCACCACCGCTCTCTCTCTGGCCGGCACCCTTCTCTCCTTTGGGTTTATGCTCATCGCTTTACGACTGCCGCTGGGCATCCTGGGCATCAGCATTTGTGGTGCGGTAGGCCACAACGTAGGGCAATTACTTATGGTGCGGCTGTTACTTGTTCCCAATGACGAGATTTTTCATTTGACGCCACTGTTGATCATCGTGGGGATGGTTACCGGAATTATTACAGGAAGCATCGCCTGGACGGTTGTTCAGGCAGTAAAAGGAGATTATGAAGAAATACATCGGTAGATATCTGCTCATTCTGGGAGCAATTACCCTTTTCTTTTCAGGCATAGGCGCCGGGCTTTTCTGGTATTATAGTAACGAGTTGCCGCCCCTTTCGGAATTGCAACGCTACGACATGAAAGTTGGTTCGGAAGTGTATGATCGCAATGACACCCTGATACATGTATTTGCGGTGGAAAATCGCAAGCTCACCAATCTTCATGAATTGCCGGAATATCTGATTAAAGGTCTTATCGCTGTGGAAGATCGCAAGTTCAGGGATCATTGGGGCATGGATATGGTGCGTTTTGCCAAGGCCATCCTTATCGACATCCAGCGGAGAAACTTCGCTCAGGGCGCCAGCACCATCACCCAGCAGGTGGCCCGCAACATGTTCCTATCCCTGGATAAAACCATTCCCCGCAAGATAAAGGAAGCCATGCTGGCGGTGCGCATAGAAAAACACTTTTCCAAAGATGAAATTTTGGAGCTCTACCTCAACAAGTCCCCCTTCGGCCCGGGCATCTATGGCATCGAATACGCATCGTCAAAATACTTTAATAAACAGGCAAAAGACCTTTCCATCCCGGAAGCAGCACTTCTTATTGGGATGCCGCAGCTTCCCAGCGCCTACTATCCCTTCCGCTACCCGCAACGGGCTATCCGCCGACGCAATATCGTATTGGGACGCATGCTGGATGAGCAGGTGATCTCACCTGAAGAATACAACCTTGCTCTGACCGACACCCTGAAACTCTACCATCCCAAAAGCAACAGAGGCGCAGCGGATTACTTTCTGGAATACATTCGCAAAGACCTGGAACGCACCTACGGCACCAACAAACTCTTTACCGGTGGCCTGAAAATCTATACAACCCTGGATATCGATCTGCAAACCTATGCCGATTCCATACTCAATAAACACCTCGTCGAATTTGAAACCAAAAATAACTACGAGGTAAAATACCAGGATTTCCCCGCCGATACAACCGACATCCTCACCAAATATGTGCAGGGCGCCGTCTTTGCCATAGAACCGGAAACCGGCTTTGTGCGGGTGATGATCGGCGGCAGAAACTTCAATCATAGCAAACTCAATCGCGTGGTGCAATCCCGCCGCCAACCAGGCTCGGCCTTCAAACCCATCGTCTATTCAACCGCCCTGGTCTCTGGCTACACCCCCGCCACCGTCATCCGGGATGATAAAATCAGCTTCATCCAAAGCGATACCCTTTTTTACAATCCCCATAACTATTCCCTGAAAAACTACGGCTACCTGCGCATGCGGGAAGCTCTGAAATTCTCACGAAACATCTACGCTATAAAAATGCTCTACGACATTACACCCCGTCGGGTAGCACAATTTGCCCGTCGCTTCGGCCTCACCACTCCCATGCCCCCGGTCTATTCCATGGCTATCGGCACAAACGTGGTCTATCCCGCCGAACTGATCTCCGCCTACACCACCTTCCCCAATGGCGGCGAACGGGTAACCCCTGTCTACATCCGCCGCGTAGAAGACGCCGATGGCAAAGTGCTGCATGAATACCACACGGAACGCATCCGTGTGATAGATGAAAAAGTGGCCTACCAAATGGCAAGCATGATGCAGTCGGTGGTGAATGAAGGTACCGGCCGTGGCATCCGTTGGCGAGGATACCGCTGGAATGCCGCCGGCAAAACCGGTACCACAGACGACTTCCGCGATGCCTGGTTTGTGGGTTACAACAAAAAACTGGTGTGCGGTATCTGGGTAGGATTCGATGATTTTTCGGTATTGGGACGCAGCAAGTCCGGTGCCGTTGCAGCATTGCCTCCATGGCCATACATCATGAAAAAAGCCATCGAGCTGGATGCACCAAAAGATAGTCAGGGACTGCCGATTATCGACGGCTCCCGCTATCAGTTCATCCGCCCCGACGGACTGGTGGATGTGGAAATATCCAAAGAGACAGGGCTTTTGCCCAAAAGCAACTATGAAGAAACCCTCACCGAAATCTTTATCGATGGCACTCAGCCAACGCCTCTCTCCGATAGTTTGGCATACAATTTCTATCCCACCATCTATCGGGTGAATGACAAAGATTCCCTGGTGTACGATCTGGGGGGCCGACCCTACGTATGGCCGGATTCTGCCCAGTTTATCATGCGGAAAATAAACTTCAATAAGACAGACAGCCTGGAAATCTACCCGGTTATAAACATCTGGAAAGACGTTGATTCACTGGATTATTTCCTGGATGGAAAACCCTTCCGTGCCCCGGATTTTACCAAAACCCTTTCCATTATCGCAGACAGCAGTGGACACTTTTTGAGATACGATTTCGAGCCTTCCATCTACCGCGAAAACGATGTTGATTCGGTATTTTACTACTTGAACAGCCAACGGCATTTCTGGCCAGACAGCATCATCTGGCGCCGCAAACATGTTCCCAGTCATATCGATCTTCGGGGTGCTCAGATCATCAAAGACCGCAGATATGTCACCCGTCCCGACAGCGCATTGTGGTGGCAGTGGCAACCGGATTCCCTGGCTGTTCCCGATAGTTTAGACACCCGGGAAGATGCCTTGGATAAACTGTTTAAGGAGCTTTTTTAGATGTTTTGGCCCATCCTCACCGGTATCGTCATCCTCGGATTGATCATCTACCTCT
>Ga0190304_1000710_pt1 | contig 15494 bp, 19 predicted proteins | sample 48700712_MG_FD_161670 | JGI IMG/M metagenome (GOLD analysis project Ga0190304, IMG submission 161670) | Hydrothermal vent sediment bacterial communities from Southern Trench, Guaymas Basin, Mexico - 4870-07-1--2_MG | ecosystem: Environmental > Aquatic > Marine > Hydrothermal vents > Sediment ... | reverse complement strand
ATCCCTCTAAAAGTTTTTGGTTCCAAATTAACTACCACAACAATTTCTTTCCCAACTAAATCTTCTGGCTGGTAAAACTTAGCAATACCGGCAACTAATTGTCTTTTTTTTCACCCAAATCAACTTTTAATTTCAAAAGTTTATCGGTTCCTTCTACCCTTTCTGCTTCAATTATCTTCCCAACCCTTAAATCAATTTTTTGAAACTCTTCAAAATTAATATCTTTCATAATTATCTGAAATTGATTGAAGTTATTTCATAAATTCTATCTAAATCCAGATATCTTCTTGTTTTTTGGGCTAAATCAGGCAGAATTTTTTGCCATTTCTCTAAGGGAACTCTCTCTGATGATGGAATAGGATCTAAATCTGGAAGTTGGCTCGTCTCTTCAAAATAAGGCAAAATTCCTAAAATTTCCAGCCCAATCTTTTTGCTATAAACCTTTTTCAATCTTTTTAAGCCCAAATTTATCCATTTTTCTTTAATTCCAATTTCTAAAAAATCATCTGCCGGACATTTGTTTATGATTGCTCCTTTTATTAATCTCCTCTCTTCTTGGTTAAGATATGACAAAGTTTGAGGAACAGAATCTACGTTTTCGCTCAAAAGAATTACCGGCGAATTTACCATTTTTGCCGTTTCCATATTTCCTATTTCCAATAAAGAAGAAAAAGGACCTAATCCAAAAATCCTTACTGGGCCTGAGCCTTCTATTACAATGAAATCAAATTCTTTTGAAAGATTATCAAAACATTCCTTTATTTTTGCTTTTATCTTTTCTCTTTCTTTGTCAACAGTAAAAATGTTTTTTATAACCTGAAAAAGAAAACCTTTCTCTGGATTATAATTTTCTTTAATGCATTTTCCTTCCAAAATTATATCAAAAAGACCATTGCCTTTTGGCTTAATTGTAAAAGGATTTGTCCGCCAGTCAGGTTCTATTCCTGCTGCTTGACATTGCAAAACCTGAGAATATCCAAACTCTCTTCCATCTTTTAAAAAAGTAACCCCGGTTAAATTTAAAGCCTTAAAGGGGGCTACTTTGTATCCATCTTCTTTTAGAATTCTACAAAGCAAAGCAACCAAAAAACTTTTTCCGGCTCCAGTCCCGAAACCCGTTGCCTGAATCATCATTTTTTTCATAGATGGATTTATTCCAATTTTTTCCAGATTCTCTCCTTCCACTTATTCCATTCATATCTTTTCCAAAGCATCCAAGCGCCAATCAAAATTAAAAATACCGGCCAAATCAAACCCCAAACTCCAACAGTAATAACTCCTAAATTTTTCAGCAAAAATATTACTCCTAAAAAGATAAAAATTAAAGCAAGCAACATAAAATCTTGATTTTAAATTTTTATTTTCCCGACCTTTTATAAAAAATCTTCTATTAATAAATCATCAAAAACTATTTAATATACCTTATTTGATCCAACTTTCTAATCGTTTTTTCAAAATTCAATTTTGGACAAGAAACTTCTTCTACTAATGCTTGACCCTCTTCCAACTTTCTGAACTTTCACAATTTCAAACCCTACCAATCAACAAAATTATTTCTTTAATTTTTTCAATTAATAAAGAATTTTTTATCCAGTTGATCACTCAAAATTCATAAAATCATTACCCCAGGAACAAAATTGACATTGGCTGTGAGAAGCAGGTTGTGGACCGCGAATGCATCTTACTGCCTTTTGGAAAATATCATAACCTCGTTTTGGATTTGTTTCTATTTTGTAGGCCTCAACTTTAAACTGGACCTTCCCGTTTTCCCCTACTTTGATGGGAATATAATATATCAAATAACCAAATGATAAATGCCTGTATCCCTCTGCTTCCAACAAAAAAGTATAGCAGTCAAGTTGGGTCTGGTAATAAGAAAGAGAATCTTCTTTCAAATCAAATCCTCGCGTTTTGTAATCTACCGGAATAAAATAATCCCCATCTACAAAACATTCATCTAAACCGCCGAACAAACAGGCGTTTAATTCTTTGTCAAAAAACCTAGGTGAACTTGTTTTTGTAGTTTTCCGCCACTCATTTAAAAGACCTTGGTCCTCCAAAAGTTTCCCTCGCACCTTCCCTTTAATTTCAGGCGGCATTTCTCCCCTTTCTCTGTAGCGGTCAAAATACTCTTTAATCAAATTATCCATTCCTCTTGGCAAGGTTGAACTCGGTCCTTCAGGCCTATGAATTCCTTTTACCATATGCAGCCAAAAACAAAGCGGACACTCCTGAAAAAGATTGAGTTTTGATGGCGAAAGATAAATTGTTTGATTATTATCAATCATAGTTTTAAATAATTTATTTATAAATCTTTCTCATCTGTTATCTCCGTTTCCATGAAGTTTGTTTCTCTTCTTTCGGGATTCCAATTTCTTAATGTTAAAAACGGCTATTTCATCCAAAGACAATCCCAGTTCGGTAGCGATTTGGGCAAGATACCATAAGACATCACCCAACTCTTTTTTTATTTCCTGCCTTTGTTCTTCACTGAAAACTCCATTATGGTCTCTTATCACCTTCTTAATTTTCTCTGCCACTTCCCCGCTCTCACCAACCAAGCCCAAAACTGGATAAATAAAATTATTTCCTTTGTTAGGATAAATGGCTGTTTTTCTTGATTTCTTTTGATATTCCTCAAAATTCATAACTTTACTTCTTATTTATTTTTTGCTCTAAACTATTTATAATTCAAAATTCGACCTTTCACTTACTTTTCAAAAATAAAATAACATTCCAACATTCTCAAGAATGTGAGAATATTTTTGTTGACATTTTTTTCAATTTTCTCAACTTTCCACAACTCCAAATCCTCCCAGTTAGCAAAATTGTTTTTTAATTCTTTTGAGGGTTTATTGAAAAATACATACATCCCTACTTTTCTTTTTTCTTTGATTTGGGCAAAGAACCTTGAAAGATTTGCTTCAATATAATTCCCGATATCTTCAGTTGCTCTTCTTTTGATAACTTCCGAAAATCTCTTCCCTTCAAAAGCTTACTCAAGTTCACAAAATTTATTTTTGTTTTTTGCTTCTTTTTCATAATTTCAAATTTTTTATAATTATTATTTCCTTTCCGGATATATCGATACTAAAAAATAAGTTGTTTGTAGGTTTCCTTTGAATGTTTTGTTTAAAATTACCCGACCAAAATCAACTCGTTATTTCTCAATTAATTTTTCGCCTTTTTGTTTTCCTTTATCTTCACTGGTTTAATACCGGATTTTATTTTTAATGGCTTCATTAATTTAATTGCAATACTTTTTTTCTGTCTTGTCCAGGTTGCAAGCATATAGCTTCCAATTATCCCAAAAGATACTGCTCCAATAATCCGGAGAATCTTTTTTATATCTAAGAAGGGCAATAAAATCCCCACACCGATTAGAAACAACCCAACAATTAACTTTAATTTGTTTTGTTCTGATTTGACATCTGTTACCCGGGTTTCCACTTCAGCCATTTTATTATTTTTACTAATTCTCCTTTAATGCTTTGCCTAAAATTGACCATTTCTCAATTAATTCTCCAACTTTTGTTCAAATTTTACAACTCCAAATCCTCCCAGTTAGCAAAATTGTTTTTTAATTCTTTGATTTAACTTTTTTAAGAAATGGCTGAAAAATGTATGTATCTTTTTTTACTATTAACTATTTTTGCTACTTTTTTCATTCTCATTTTAAACAACTGATACCTGGTCATAATTCTTATATAAATAAATCACTTGTTGATAAACAACATTGGTAATCTTTTCTACTTCTTTTGGTTGAAGTTGATTTTTTAATAAAATCAATCTTATATGGTCTCTTATTCTTGCTTTAATAATATCATTATTTGTCCAATCAACAAATAAATCTCGCCGAATTGATTTGACTAATTCTTTTACTATTTCTTTAATTTTTTCATCTTGCTTAATCAATCTTTTACTGGCAATAGCATCATAAAAAGCCAATTCCTCTTCGGTTAATCCCATTTCTTCTGCTGTTTTCTCTGACTTCTTTATTTCCTTTGCCAATTCTATTAATCGCTCAATAACTTTTGAGGCATTTAATATTCTATTCTCATAATCTTCAATAATTTTATCTAATAATTCTAAAAGTGATTTATAACGAATTCTATTCTTTTTCATTCTCAATTTAATTCTATCAGATAATAATTTTCTTAAAATTTCTATTGATAAATTTTTATATTCGCTTTTTCTTACTTCCTCTAAAAATTTTTCATCTAAAATTGAAATGTCTGGTTTTTCTTTTTTTTGTAAAGCAAAAATATCTATTACCCCTTCTGCAACAATACTCTTTGAAACCAATTCTTTAATTATTGATTCTAAATTTTCATCAATCACTCCTTTTTTATTGATTGTATATTTAATTAACCTACTTCTTATCGCTTTGATAAATTCAATGTCATTTTTTATCTCATATGCCTCTTTGTGCGGCATTACAAAAGAATGTAATTTGATTAATTTTAATGATTCCTCCAAAAATCTTTTTTTCTTATCCTCATCTATCCTTCCGGTTTTCAAATCGGTAATAATCGTATTAACTGCTTTTTCAAAAAGTCGCGCTTTTTCACTATCTCCAAGATATTTCCATTTTGAAAAATCTATCCCCGTCAACATTGATTTCACAATATCATACTTCTCCAACATCTTATCAATAACTTTTTTAAGTGGTATCATTGACTCTTTTCTAACAGAGGGATCATATATTCCTAACGCCTTTCTTAAATCATCAGCAATTCCAATATAATCTACAATTAGACCACCTGGTTTATCTTTATAAATTCTGTTCACTCTCGCTATCGCTTGCATTAAAGTATGGTTTTTTAAGGGCTTGTCAAAATACATTGTAGTCAAACAAGGCACATCAAAACCTGTCAACCACATATCACAAACTACAACTATTTTTAATGGATCTTTAGGGTCTCTAAATCTTCTTTCTATTTCTCGGATATTTGTTTCTTTGATTTGATTTTTAAATTCTTCCGGCTTTGAAATTACCACTGCCACTTCTGGCGCGTTTTTGATATTTGAAATAATTTTATACATTTCCACAGCCACTTTTCTGCTAATTGTTACTACCATTGCCTTTCCTTCTATTCCTTGACTATTAAAATGATTGATAATATCGTGGGCTACCTTTTCCATTCTATCCGGAACGCTTATCGCTTGCTCTAACCTAGCAAATTTTCTTTTTAAAGATTCTTTAGCATCAACCTCAATTTCACAAGTTAACCTGTCAAAATCTTCATCAATAAAATAATTGGTCAGGTGCAATGGCACTAATCTTCCCTCATAATAAATCGGCACAATGGCTCTATCTTTTACTCCCTGACTCATTGAATAAACATCAATATATTTTCCAAAAACCAATTCAGTATTTTTATCTCTTGAATCTATCGGCGTGGCGGTAATTCCCATAAAAGAAGCATTGGGCAACGCTTTTCTTGCTCGAGCAGCAAGTTCGGCGTATTGAGAACGATGGGCTTCATCAGCAATTACGATAATATTGTTTCTTTCTGAAAGTTTGCCAAAATTTTCACTAAACTTTTGAATAGTAGTAAAAATCAATTCTGCTCCAGCAGTTTTTAATTTTTCTTTTAAATCTTTAATACTTTCTGCTTGCTTGGCTATTTTTGCATAACCTATCCTTAAAAATGTTCTATAAAATTGATCGTCTAAATCATTTCTATCTGTGAGAAAAACAAATGTTGGTGCTTTAAGTTTCTCTAATTTTCTAACTTTATTCACATAAAAAACCATTGAAAGCGTTTTTCCGCTTCCTTGAGTATGCCAAAAAACACCAATTCTGCCGTCGCCTTCTGGCTTTAATGCTTTTAAAGTTGAATCAATAGCTTTATTTACTCCAAAATATTGATGATATAAGCAAATTTTTTTGGTATATTTTGAAATATCTTTTTCGCTGTCTGCCTCAAAAACAATAAAATTCTCAACAATATCCAAAAGCCGAGATTTTTGAAAAATCCCTTTAATCAAAACTTCTAATTGAGAAATTCCTTTTAACTTTTCTTTTGGATCTTCAATTCCTCGCCAAACCTTAAACCACTCCCAAGAAGAAGATATGGTTCCGTATTTTGCTTCTGCTAAATCGCTAATTACCAAAATCTGATTGTATTTAAAAATATCTGGAATATCTTTTTTATAATCTTGTAATTGCTCATAAGCATCCCGAATTGTTGCCTCTTCAATGCGTGGATTTTTCAATTCAAAAATCGCTATCGGAATTCCATTGATAAAAATAACCAAATCAGGCCGACGAATTCTTTCTTCTGTCCCTTGAATAGTCAATTGATTAACTACTAAAAATTCATTATTTAACGGATCATCAAAATCAATAACTTTGACAATTTCTCCTTTTATCTCGCCATTCTTATCTCTAATTTTAATTTTCACTCCCTGAGTTAATAACTCCCAAACTTCTTTGTTAGCAATCTCTAAATTTGGATGCCCAATATGTTTTAATTTATAAACCACCTCATCAATTCCTTTTTCTGACAAACTCGGATTTAACCGCCTCAAAGCATTTCTCAATCTATTTTCTAAAATCACATCTTTAAAATCTCTTTCAACCAAAATCCCACCAGTAGAAATATCTGGCCCAAATTTGTATTCATAGCCAAGTTGTTTGAACCATTCAATGGATGGCTGTTCGGTTAGGTTGTTTTCGGTTAACTTCGACATAGTTTAATAACTATTCTTGTTTTTTATAAACGCTCCATTGATCAATTGGCAATTCAATAACATTTACATAGGGGATTATATATTTATTAGCACTCCTATCATTGCTATACCTTAAATCATAAATCATTGGTTTTAATCTTTCATACATATTTTCATGACACTTCTTAAATTTCTTCTTACTTCCACAAAAACACGGATCATTTCGACGTAAATTTTTTAACTTATCGTAATTAGTCTTTGTTAAAAATAAATCCAGATTATTATAAGCTTCTCTATCTATCTCATAGAAAAAGACTTCTTTTTTCTTTATCGCTCCACCACAATAACCAGTTTTATCATTGCCCCAATATACTTGGGTTGGCGATGACCAATGATAATCGTTAAGTAATTCTTTTAATACAACCTCGTTGCTGCCTATACATTTATAGTAAGAATTATTTATAATCGTACGGTTTACTTTTCTAACTTCTTCTTCATTTAAAACATTTATTACATTTTCTTGCAAGAAAAACGGTGAATCAGAATGCCAATAAACAATATAAAATTTGTCTGTAATTGGAATAAAAATGATAGTTTCTTTTATCCCTATGGTTCTATTGCAAATATTTGTAAACTTACCTTTTATTCTTAAAGCCGCCGTAGATACATATTGGTCACTCATTATAAATTTATTGTTGCTTTCAATTAAGGCAAATTTATAACCTTTTTTAATCGTGTCAGCTAAAGAATTAATATAAAGCTCATTTAAAATTTTTTCAGATAATAAAGGTATTTTATCCTCCTTGTGTATACTCGAAAATTCGGTTAGTAAAGCTCCGCTTCGATAATAAAAAATCAAAAACGTTGGCAATAATTTTTCAACTCTCCGCCTTATTATAGAAAATTCAACTAATCCCTTTTTGTGTTTATTAATATCATCAATAAGATTGTCGATTTCGGGAGCTACTTCTCTTTCTATCTTTGAAAAATAATTTTCAATCGTGTTAACCGGTAGATTATTATACTCGTATGTATATCTCGCACACATTGATTTACTAGGACTTGATGAATATATTTTCTTTTTCTCTAACAAAACCTCGAAAAGTTTTTTATTATCATTTACAAAACGCCGGAGTAGAAACTCAGAAATATAATGCTGATTCTTTATAATGGTTTTGCTTTTATTAAAATTTACCTTCATACCCTTATCTCCCCGCTCATCAACTTTGGCAAAAGTAAATCGCGAAGAGCAGAGAGTTTTTGGTTTTCGACCAAGTTTAAATTTATCTTTTGTCTAATTCTTGAAATTATCATTTCAAATTTTTCTAAAATTTCTCTCGGAGGAATTAGGATATTACAATTTACCATCATTTTAGCATTTATACTTTTCCGCGTTGTTCCAGTGCTTACTCCTAAAATAAAATTTTGATATAGAGGAGATTTCAGATAATAATATAAAAAATAAGGAGTAATTTTAGAGGATTTAATTTGTAATCTAATAAGATAAGATCCGAAAACTGCATTTATTTCTCTTTCTATAATTTCCACCTTCCCTGGATCTGCCATTCGAGCAATTACTATATCTCCTTTTTTCAGTTTATATTTTTTAAAATTCTCTTCTCCAATTCTACAATATGGAACAGAATTCCAATCAATCCAATTGGCTTTGTTAATGTCTTTTACCCTTAAAAATTTTGGACCAATTTCTTTATCATTTGCAGTTTGTGTGTATCCATATTGGGTATCAACTAAATTACTTAACTTTTCACTTTTCATTTTTAACTTTTCACTTTTCACAAACCACTCCTTAAAAATTGCCTGTGCCATTTCTTCCAAAATTTGATTAATTTTATTATTCAACTCAATCTTCTCATCAAAAGCAGAAAGAATATCAGCGATGCGTTTTTGTTCGTTGATGTCTTCGGGGATTACAACTTCCACTTCTTTCAAATATTTTAAATGCCGCTCATATCCATAACTTTTTAATAATTTGCTAATAGTAAATTTTAAACAATAAAAGAAAAAAACTCTATCAAATATTTTTTCAGAAGGTTCTAATATTTGAATTCCATCTGCTCCTATAGAAAAAGAATGATTAATTATTCTCAGTTTTAGAGTATGATCTCCAAATAAAATTGCAGGTAATTTTCCTTTATAAACTGAAGAAATATCATCTGTATATCCGGAAATCTCATTATTTCCTTGATCGTATACAGGAATTTTTCCTTTTTTCTTATATTCACTTACCTTAATTTTTCTTCCAAATTCCCGAGAAATATTAAAAACTTCCCCCAATCTTATCTTTCGCCAGTTTTTAGTTTGTTGTTTTGTTTTTGCCATACTTAAAAATGAATAATTTTAATTTCTTGGTTATCCTCGTCCCATAAGAGTAAAACAATTTCGCCCTTCTTTAAACTATCAACAAAATCTTCCGTAAGGCAAGTTTTTAACTGTGTAATAAATTTTGAATCTTTTTCTATCTGTTCGGGTATGCTAATCATTACTACTGGCTTATCATTGCCAAAAGAAAGGTTAAATATTATTTGAATTTTAGTTTCCGGTTTTTTATTTCTTACCCACCCCAAGAATTTATGAGTGCATGACAATATAATTTCAAAAATAATTCCATCGCGTATTAAAGTTAAAGCATTGAAATCACGGAAAATAGCCCGAACTATTTCTCCAATCTCGATGCCTTTGGTGCTATAGCGACAGACAGAAACCTTCAGTTCCCTAAAAAGAACTTCGATCTCTTTTAATTCTTCATCAGTAAATTTTCCGTTAATAAGTAATTCCATATTTTAATTAGCAGTCTCCAACTTCACCTTCCGCCATCCTTTGGGTAAGTTTTGTTTTATTTTATTTTCCATATTCATCTAATAATCTCATCAACAAACTTGCTAATGCTAAATATTCAAATGCTCTTTGAGGATCATCTAAATTTACATTTTCATGAGCTTTTCTATTTCTTATACCTACAATACCTTTGAACAAGCACATAATGCCCTTTTGTTCGTCTTTTTCTTCTCTAGTTTGGAGGAAGTTAAATTTAATTACCGGTTTTTGCCTTTCACAACCAAAAGCGAAGTTCATCAGCGAGTCCCCGTCTAATTCACGGTCAGTTTTATCTTTTACAATTTCTTTAACTTCCTTTATTACTCTTTTAAAAGCTTCTTCAACTGCCTGAGGGTAATGTTTGTCTTCCATTAATTTTTGGCTTACTGATTTAATCTCATTATGTAAGTTATATTCCCAAGTAAAACTCTTAGTCACATCCACCTTATCAATGGTATCCTCATCTTGTAAAAGCTCTATTAAACTTTCTAATGCTTGTTTCTTTTCTTCCAACTCTTCTAGATACAACTGTTGATAATGTTCATCTGATAAAGCCATTTGAGACGGATACCTCCTATAAACTCTTTTCACAATATTTTCATCAAAACACTCATTTAGAATCTTCACTGTTACCTCGTCCCAAACATTATACTTAGGAGAATAAGCTTTTTCCTTTTTTAACTCATCAATCTTTTGCAGTTGTTTTTTAATTTTTGAATAACATTGTCTTTTATCCATAAATTAATATCGTATTGTAAGATTTTTTGTTTTGATCTTCATCTTTTTAATACTAACTCTTATTTCTACCTTTTTTATCATTTTTAAATTTTTTCTTTGTTCCCCATTCAATCTTAAACACTGAAAGATTTAATGAAGCTTTCAATTCTTTAATTTGTTCATGAAGTTTTAAGGTATCTTCCCTCACTTTTTTTTCTTTATCCCTTTTTTCTGAATATCTTGGACCGATAAGATCTTTTTTTAATAAAAAAACTAAATCTTTTAATATTTCTACTATTTCCTCTATCGTATAAACACTTTTATCCTGAACATCAACAACAACACCAATAATTCTTTCCAGAAAAACAAGAATATTAGCCATTAATAAATCTTTCTCTTCGCAAGACATTTTACTAATCTCTTTTGCGACTTCTAATATCTCCTTTTTTGATTTTCTATCTTTAAGTAATAAATTTGGCATATTTTATTCTTAACACTTAAACCAATCTTAAATGTTTCATTTTCTATTTATTATTGTGGATAACTCTTGCTTGATATAAAATTTTGTGCTATACTATTAATGAATCACGATGAGGGGGCTACCAAAGGGTTTTGTCCCGCGGGAATCCTCCTCATTTTTTATTTTTGTACTCTAATTTCTTTCTAAACAAATCAATATTTACAATAAAGGAGGCAAACTTTCTTAAAAGCGATGAATATTTTTTATTGGGAACAATTATTTTCAAAAGTTTATTTTGAGAAACTAAATATTCAATCAAACAATAAAAATCTCCATCTCCTGAAACAATTACTGCTTTCTCATAATTTGGAAACTGAATCATAGCATGGAGCACTAAATCCGCATCAACATTCCCTTTTATTTTTGTCTTTTTGCCATCTCTATATTCCAAAATGGGCTTGAAAATACAAATACAACCTTGTTCTTGCAAGGAGGTGTAAAGCCTCTCATTGCCTGGTTGATAACCTAAGAAAATAAAAGCTTTTTGAACTCCGTATTTATCTTTTAACAGAATGCGAAAACGCTGATAGTCCAATTTCCAACCCTGACTTTTTACTCCCAAGTAGAGATTTGTCCCGTCAATAAAAGCATAATTATTAACTTTTAGCTTCATAGATTTAATTTATTTAAATTTTCTTTTATTTTCTCCTCTAATTTTCGGCCTTCTTCAAAACACTTCTCTAGCTCTGCATTTAATTTTTTCATTTTCTCCTCAAAAGGTACCCCATCGTCTTTTTCTGGTTTTATCCCCACATATCTTCCTGGAGTTAAAACATAGCCTGCTTTTCTAATTTCATCTAAAGTAACTGATTTGCAAAATCCTGGCTCATCTTTGTATTCCCCATACTCCTTTTGCCCTCGCCAAGCGCGGACTGCATTTGCAATTTTTTGAATTTGTTCATCAGTGAAAATATTCTGTTTTCTCGAAATCGGCTCATAAATTTCTCTAGCATCAATAAATAATGTTTCCCCAACTCTATTTCTAAATCTGCCATTCTTTTTATTTTTGGTGATAAACCAAAGCGAAACCGGGAGAGAAACATTATAAAAAAGCTTTGGTGGACAGGCAATAATGACATCAACCAAATCATCCTCAATAATCTTTTTCCTAATTTCTCCTTCTTTCCCACCTACTGCCAAAGCACCATTTGCCATAACAAATCCTGCCATACCATTTGGGGCTAAATGATAAATAAAATGCTGAATCCACATAAAATTGGCGTTAGATGCGGGTGGTATTCCATACTTTAATCGAGAATCTTTATCGCTTAATCTATTGGGATCCCAGTCAGCATTAAAAGGAGGATTAGAGATAACAAAATCTGCTCTTAAATCAGAAAATTTATCATCATAATAAGAATTACTACCCCCTTCAATATGCCCCACCATTCCTCTGATAGCCAAATTCATTTTACAAAGTTTCCAAGTATTAACATTTAATTCTTGCCCATAAAAGACCATTTTATTGGGATCTCCCTTCCGAGTTTTCAAAAATCTTCCTGACTGAATAAACATTCCTCCTGAACCGCAAGCAGGGTCAAAAATTCTTGCTCCTTCATATGGTTCTAAAATTTCAACTAACAACTTAACAATCGAACGAGGGGTAAAAAATTCTCCGCCTCTTTTTCCTTCAGCAGAAGCAAACTGGCCAATGAAATATTCATAAACTTCACCTAAAATATCCCTTTCTTTTTGAAGATTATGATCAAATTTAATTTTAGAAAAAATATTAATCAATTCATTTAAAACATAACTATCAAGCGGAGTTGTAGAATAAATTTTGGGTAAAATTCCTTTTAACTCTGGATTTTCTTTTTCTATTTCTTCCATTGCTTCATCAATATACTTTCCAATATTAGGTTGGGAAGCTTTAGATTGCAAAAATTCCCAGCGGGCTTTTTCGGGAATATAAAAAATACCCTCGGCTTTATAAGGGTCTTTTTGATTGAGATAATAATTTTTGGTACTTTCGTCGCGAATAAAAGATGCTCCATTAAGATTTTTTGTTAATTCTTCTCTCCTTTGATAAAAAGCATCAGAAACATATTTTAAAAAAATGAGCCCTAAAACAATGTATTTATATTCAGAGGGATCAATATTGCCTCTTAATTTATCAGCGGCTTCCCATAATTCTTTTTTTATATCAATTTCTTTTCCTTTTTTGGTGGCTTCAATTACTTTTTCTGCTGTTTCTTTTTGGACCTTTTTTATTTTTTCTCTCATTTTTAAAGGCAAAGAATTTATTTCATACAAAAAACTATTCCCAACTTTCTTGATTTTTACATTGGGATTCTTTGCTAATTGCTTTTGGATTGCCTGTCTAGTCACACCAAAAATCCTTGCTAAATCTGCAGTGGAAATATATTTTTCTTTTTTCATATACTTCCATTATACTCTAATAGAAACAGAATGTCAAGTTGTCAAATGTCAACCATTATCTTTACTTAAAATTTCTTTCTTTTGCCTAAAATTATCTATATATATTCGGTTTGCTTAATTTTTTTATTTGTAGAATTTATTATAAACTTGTTTAATCAGAAATAAGGCATAAGGGATGTCATCTTGGGATTTAACAGTATAACCACAAAGTTTTCCCCATCCTCTTTTCTTCCAAGGTACTTTTTCAACTTTGCCCTCAGGGTCATCTAGGTCGTTTTTATCTACTCTTACTAAATGAAGATAAAGATCTGATTTATGAATATATATCGAACAAATATTAAAAAATCCAATTTTATATCCGATATAGAATTTATTAACTTTTTCTTCAATTCGATTATCAATTGCTAAAATTTTTTCTCTTAATTCTTCAAATATTTCTTTTGACTTTTCCCACCCAGGCCTAAAGTGATCATCGACAAAATATACCTTCACTTCTTTGCTGACCTTCTCGATAACCTTATTTTTAGAAATTGTTTTGATTGATTCTCGGGCTACAAGTGGTTTTAACTGATTAAAAAAGATTATATTATCTTCATATTTTTTAACCTCCCAAAGTTCTATTGGTAAATCGCGAAAATTAATAGCATTTCTTTGATACGGAGTAAAAGAATTTGCCAAAAATAACACTCGTGACTGAGACCAATCCACATCTTTCCTCTCTAAGTTCTTTTTCATTTTTTCATTATATTCTAAAATAAACTCTGCTTTATTATTAAGCATTAATGAAAGATAGGAAAATCCTTGATCTATCACACTAAAACTTCTATCTCTTTTATATTCTATAATCACAAATGATTTATTTTCTTCATCAAAAGCAAGTGTATCAATTCTAAAATTTTTTAAAGAAAATTCTGAACTAACAAATTTCAAACCAAAAATAATTTCCAAATTTTTTTCTGTTAATTCTTGTAAATCTGTTTCTAGATTAATCTTTTTTTCTCTAATTGGAACTAAATTATTTTTTATTATTTTGTACATTGACATAATTTTTTAATATTAATCTTACTTATATGCTCCTTGGCGGTGGGTGATGGAGATGATGTAAACTACTAATTTTTTCTCGTAAACTTGGTAAATAATTCTATAGGGCCAGACGCGAAGCGAAAACTTTCCTTCTAAATCTCCATTTAGCGGTTTACCCAAATAAGGATTTTTGCCCAATTCCACTAAAGCGACTAAAATTCTTTCTCGATATCTTTTATCTATTCTTTTTAGGTTTTTTCGATCCTTTTTTCTTAAGATTACTTGATACTTCATATTTCTTTTTTGGTTTATCAGCCAAAACAAAACCCTCCTCTTTTAACACTTCCTCAAGAGGAACATATTTTCCTTTGGCAAAATCTTCCTCGGCTTGTTTAATTTCATCCATCAACTTGGGGTCGTTTAAAATTTCAAGCGTTTCCAACCAACTGTCATATTCATCAAAAGATAGAATCACCGCCTTTGGCTTTCCGTCAAGGGTGATGGTGTAAGATTGATTTGGTTTATCTATCTTTTTTATAATCTTAAAAAAGTTTTTCCTCGCTTCAGTGGCGGGTAAAATTGTTTTTATTTTTTTAGCCATAGTGCTTGTTTTATTATTTAACTTAATGCTTGACCTTTATATGTCCATAATAATGTACATTAAATGAAATGTCAAACGCTATATCAATTTTTTATCTTTGAAACTGAAAAACTTGGTTTTTGTGATAATGATGTGATCTAAAATATTAATACCAATAAGTTTGCCAACTTCTACAATTCTTTTGGTAATTTCTAAATCGTCTTCTGAAGGTTCGGGGTCGTCTGAGGGGTGGTTATGAACAATAATAATTGAGACCGCTAAATGTTGGATTGCGGTTTTGAAAACTTCTCTTGGATGAACAAGGTTGGCATTTATTGTGCCAATGGAAACATTATCAATACTAATAAGTTTATTTCTGGAATCCAAAGACAAAACTTTGAAGTGCTCTTTTTTCTTGTCTCCCAAATCATTTTTTAAAAGTTTGAAAACATCTTTTGGAGATTCAATTTTTTGTCCGTATTTTGTTGGTGTACTTTGGGCTTTTTCTCCTAATTTAAAAGATGCTTTTAATTTACAAGCGGTAGCAAAACCAATTCCTTTAACCTGGCAAAGTTCTTCAATTGACGCTTTTTTTATATTTTCTAAATTTCCAAAATGAGAAATTAAATTTTGGGCAATAGTTAAAACATTTTCTCCTCTTTTGCCTCTTTCAATTACCAAAGATAAAAGTTCAACTAAAGATAGATTATCTACCCCGATTTTTTTGAGGCGTTCGCGGGGACGTTCTTCTTTTGGGAGGTC
>Ga0190304_1000709_pt1 | contig 15511 bp, 28 predicted proteins | sample 48700712_MG_FD_161670 | JGI IMG/M metagenome (GOLD analysis project Ga0190304, IMG submission 161670) | Hydrothermal vent sediment bacterial communities from Southern Trench, Guaymas Basin, Mexico - 4870-07-1--2_MG | ecosystem: Environmental > Aquatic > Marine > Hydrothermal vents > Sediment ... | reverse complement strand
GGCTTACTACAGGGTGCGATAATGGGCAGAAGGACTATAAATGGGCTTGGCACAGACATTGATTGGATAAAGAAAACCCTTGAGAACTATGAGGATAGGTTTGACAGGATAGAACAGAAACTTGAGGGGCTGGTTGCCTTCAAGGAACAAGTAAAGACGGAAGCAAGGATACAGGCAAGGATAACATCAATTATTATTGCGATTGTGCCGACTGCAATATCTATTGCCTTACTTGTAATGAAAATCCTCAAAAAATAGGGGGAACTATGACAAAGGGAAAAAGAAAACTCATAGGGTTTCTTGTATTGATACCTTCTCTTTTTTTAGGCGGGTTGTTCCTCAAGGACAACTTTCCTGTGTATGCAAGGTATGTCTATTTGGGCTTGCTGGTGTTTGTGGCAGGGAACAGTGTGGAATACTTCAAGGACATCATTGAATACCTGAAAACACGGGAGAAATGATGAAACTATCAAAACACTTCGCAGTAAAGGAGATTTTCTGGAATCCCCAGGATGGTTGGACTTGGTCAGGTGATGAGAGGTTGAGAATGGTGCAGATAGAGTTGGCAAAGATGATAGTTCAGAAGCTTGAGATGATACGTGCAAGGGTAGGATTGCCTATATTGATAACCTCAGGGTGTAGGAATATTGATACAATGGCAAGAGCGAGAAGGGACAGGTGGGTTCCTCAACCCTCCTATCATAGTGACCATTTTTATATGGGGAAGTTCTGGCCTCTTGGTTCTGGTGCAGTTGATTTCGTTCCGTTGGGGGTATCGGGGAAAGACCTTGATAGGTTGCTTGAGGATATATTTATTTTTGTGAGAAACAGTATCCCCAAGGAAGAAGTCGGTCAATGTATCATATACCGCAAGGAGAGGTTCATACACATTTCAAACGGATATGAGCAGGTTTTTGGGCAGGATATTGCAAAATGGATGCGTAAGCAAAAAGTTCAATTCCTGGAATATGTTCAAGGTAAATATAGACCCGTATAAAATCTTGGGTGTTGTTTTTCTGGTCGGGTTTGGGTTTGTCGTCGGCAGGAAGTTTTCACCTCATAGGGTTGAGAGGATACCTCAACCTGTACCTGTTCCTGGAGATACCCTGGTAATCCGAGAGATGTGGAGAGATACCACTCCTGCAAGGTTCAGGTTGGAGAGTTCACCGGTGATTTTTTCAACCCCTCTTGTGTATCCTTATGAGCCTACTTGGACAGGTATAATCAGAGTTGAAAGAGAGGGGGAAGTCCTCAGGGTATTCACACATAAAAATCTCTATTCAAGTTTTGTTCCAGGTCACAGGTGGCGGTTACAATATGTTGGTCCCCCTGCTGGAATAAAAATTGTATATAAAAATAGACCTGTAAAATTTTTGGGGATAAATTTTGGAGCGGTTTGGAATGGTAGCAATATCAATGTTTTCCTATACACGGGGGTTGAGGTTGTTGGAATAAAATTTGTATGTGGCACGGGAACAGGGACGAAATTCTTTGTTGGCATGTGTTACAGGTTCTGGTGACAAAAAAGTCGGCCACGATTGACCGCTGAAGGCAGGTTTTACATCCAGATAATATTAAATATCCAGAATGCAATTAAGTAATTGAAAATCAATAACCGTAATTTTAGCAGGACAAAAATAACAAGCCTATTTTGGCAGTAATAAAAACAATAAAAACAGGACGGGTATCTTTTTTATTGTTTTCTTTCATAACCCCTTGATTTTCAATAATTGGAATTTTTTCCCGTTCAAGTATCTTTTTTATCATTAACCTTTATAACCCTTTGATTTTCAATACTGGAACATTTCTTGTAATATATATAAGAATAGAATAGAATATATAAGAATAGAATAGAGTGTATCACTTATCTTTTTTATCATTTTTATCACTTGACAAATATGGGGGTGTATATATAATCATATTGGGAAGATTAAGAAAAAAGATAAAAAAAATACTTGACAAAATAAAAAAGATGGATATAATAAGGGTAGAAAAAAAACAAAAGAAGGGAGGTTAAAATGTGTAAGGGTCAGGTTTCAAACAAAGATAGGTGGAAAGGTTGAAGAAGAGGGGGAACAATGATAATAAAAAAATTTGATTCCATAAAGGCTGTTATCATAGAGATTGCTGATATTTTTAATCACATGCCTTATGAGGAATTCCCTGAAGATATACCCTGGAGTGAAGAGAAGGAATATCATTTGAAAGCAATTGAAGAGGTGGTTGACCAAGCAAGGAAAGAAGGATATACGAAGTGGAAACTCATGACACGGCAAGAAGCCGAGCAAAGAGGACAGAACTTGGGGATAAATGGAGTATATTTGTTACTTTTCAAAAAATAAAACAAAGGAGGCATGATGGATAATCTTAAAGGTCTAATTTCAAAAATGACGGATGATGAATTGAGGGAGGCAATCTCCCTCATAAAGCAGGAGATAGAGAGAAGGAAGGAAGACAAAGGGGTGTATCGGTTCTATTTTGAGCATTCTAATGACCCCCGAAAAGGTGTCCCGTATGCAGCACGGCTTGTTATGAAGGATGGGAAGCTTGAGCGGGAGTTTTTTGACCTTGACAAAGACTATGGAAAAAAAATCGTGACAGTGTCAGGAGACTTCGAGGCAAAGGAAGGTGAAATCATAGAGCAGAGGGTTGGGGGTTCCTGGAAAAATGACTATAGGTATCTCTATCTGGTGAAAGATGGGGAACTTGTCCGTGTCGGTGATAGTACATACTCTCCTGATATAGTGAAGGTAAAAAAGTATCTGAAAGGTGAAATAACAGCAAATCAACTCGTAGGAGAGGAGGAATAATGGCAAAATCAAAAAAGAAGGGAACAGTCAAGGGGACTTCTTTGAAAGTCCTCAAGGCAGTCAAGGAAGTCCGCCTTGATAGGATGGTGGAGAAACTTCCTGAGAAGCAGAGGGAAGTTGCCGAGCAAGTAATGGAGCAAATAATGACAAATGTCGTTCAACATCGTATTCTGAATGAACTCATCATTGACAAGTTGGAGCCGGGGCTGGACTATGGGTATATAGAATATGAGAAGGATGGCAGAATGGTAACAACAAAACCGTTCCTGTGGAAACCTGGTGCAGAAAAGATACTGAAGTTCACAAATATGAAGGCAAAGATAAAGGATGTGAAACTTGGAGAGAAGGGGGTCGTGGTACAAGTAGAGGTAATAAATAAAAATGGTGACACAATAGCAGATGGCATAGGGGGGTGTGAAATTGGAGGCAGTAAGCGGGGGTTCAAGGAACTGAATGTTGCCGTTAAAATGGCAAAGAAGAGGGCTCTTATAGATGCAGTTCTCACCGCATTTGGGTTGTCTTCAAGGTTCACACAGGATGCTGATATTGTGGAAGAGATGACAAGGCTTGGTGAGTGGTATGAGATATATAACTATGCAGAGGAGCTCGGTCTTCTGGATGATAAAAAGGTGGTCAGGAGACTCAAACAGGCAGAGAAGGAAGGAAGGAGCAAGGAGCAAGTGAAGGAATGGCTGGAGAAGGTGAGGGAGTGGAAGGAGAAACAGCAGGAGAAACAACAGCAGAAGGAACAGGAGAATGGGGAAGATAAGGAAGTGGTAAAAGAAGAGGTTCAGGAAGAGGGAAAGGGACAGGGTGGTCTGTTCAACAACAATAAAGAAGGGGGTAATGATGGAAAATAAAACAGGTATGCAAGAGTTGTTTGAAATTTGTAAGAAGTATGGGGTTGATTTGACCTATCATGCACATACAAAACAGATAGAAGTTATGAAGTTTTTGATGGATGCCACAGGGGAGTTTCATATGTGGTATGAGAAGTCTGTATATCTTTATCAGACCTCAAAATCTGAGGAACAATGGATAGAAGAACTCATCAGGTTCATAGAGGAAAAGGAAAATCCAAAAGAAGAGGAGGCAGGAGATGAGTGATAAGCATTTCAGTTTTTCAAGTCTCTCCTATAGTTGTCCTCGGAGAATATGGAAAAAATTCTCCGGGGCAAAGGTTGAGGTGATACCTAACGAATATGCAAGGAAGGGAAAGGCAAAGCATAAGCAAATGGAGAGAGACAAGGAGATGGAGAGGATACTCAAGGGGTTGGGTATCTCTGCACAAACAGGCTGGCAGTTGGAAACAGAGAAACGGATTGAGTGGAAGATTGGGGAGTATAAACTCATTTCAATCCCTGACCTGTTTGGTATTCGTGAACTGGAGGATGAGAAGGAAGCAGTTGTCGTTGATATAAAAACAAGGCCGTTCAATGTAGTATATGATAGGGACAGGGAACAGTTGCGGTTGTATGCGACTGCACTCTTCAATCTTTATGATGTTGATAAGGTGAGATATTACATATATTTTTCTGCAAAGAGGGAACTGGAATATGTTGGGACTTTCATTGGGATGGATGCAGACCTGAATGAGGCGGAAATCCTGGACAAAATCAAGTGGATGGAAGAGATAATCAATGCAAAGACAGAGCCCGAGGGTGAAATCGGGGGAGATTGCCAGTATTGTGAATATATCCTCTCTTGTCCCAAGTTGGAACATGAGCCTGACTATAATGACTTGGAAGGGTATATCAAGAGGTGGTGGCTTGCGAAAAATGTTGTGGATAGAGCGAAGGATAGGGTAAAGGCAATACTTCAGGGTATTGAGAAGGAGAGGGCTCAGGTTGATGATATAGAAGCAGGGTTTTTTGAAACATCGGTCACAGATGTTGATGATGTAGGCTTCCTCACAGACTTGGTTCGTGTGAAGATGGGGGATGAGATAGCAGAAGGGTTCAAGGTTGTCCTCCAGGAGCTTGTCAATGAAGGGGTGATAACGACAAATAAGACGAAGGCAAAAAGCCTTGCAAAGAAGATTGAGAGCCTCTCTGCCTATATATCAAAGAAGGCAGGGGTGAGGTTCTCAATCAAGGCAATAAAGAATAAAAGGGGTGGCAAGTGAAGGATAGGAAGGATATACAGCACAAGTTGATGACAGTTCAAGAGGTGGCACGGGTTCTCCGTGTCACCCCTGATGCCGTAAGGAAAAATTGTCGCAAAGGGGTCTTTGATTGTGTCAGGGTCGGCGGTCGTTGGAGAGTTAAAAGGGCGTTTGTTGAGTGGCTCATTGAGGAGAATATACAACTCAAGGGGGTGGAGTATGAGTGATAAGGGTAAAAAAATGCGAGTAGTCCGAGAAGCAATCCTTGAGTTTCTCTCTGATGTTCAAGTCACATTTGCAGGGGCTGATTTGGTCAGGTATGTAAAGACAAGGGTCTTCCAGGAGACAGGATTGGGTGTCTATGATGGGACAATATTGAAGGAGCTCAGGACAATGAGAGAGCAAGGAAAAATTGGGTACAGGTGTATAGATTATCCCAAATCAATCTATCGGCTTACTCATAGGGGGATATGATGACAAATATTGTGATACTTGAAGGGTATGTTGCAAGAGTATATGGGAGTTCTGAAAGTGGAAAGATGGGGAAGTGTTCCCTTGTTTGGAGCAGATGGGATAAAGAAAAGCAGGAGAAGACAGAAGAGGTATTCCTATCTTGTTGGTATTGGAACAAAGGTCAAAGGATAGCAAAGGGTGATAGGGTGATATTCAGGGGAGAGCTGAGGCAAAGGAAAGTTGAGGATGGGGGGCACCGCACATATCTGTTTGGTTCTCTTGATGTTTTGGAAACGAAGGAAGAGAGAGAGGCAAGGAAGAGGGAGAAGGCACTGAGTCTTGATGAGGAGATTCCCAACCTATGAGGGGGTGAGATGAGCAAGATATGGATAAAGCTTTGGGTAGATAAATGGCTTGAGGGTTCAATCAGGCTTCAACCTCCTCTGGTTCGTTCTATCTTCATTGATATATTGTGCCTTGCCTCAAAGGGTGATGGAAAAGTTGCGATTGCAGGGGTTGGCTTGACAGATGAGCAGATAGCTGAGGTCGTGGGTGTGGATGTTGACACCGTGAAGGAAGCAATCAATATCCTAATTGAAAGTGGTCGTTTGGTGAGGCTCAAGTCCGGCATTCTGAAAGTAAAAAACTGGAGTAAATATCAGGTTCAGGGGAAGGAGCAGAAAAAAGACAATGGTGTATGGTATGATAAGAAGGCAGGCAAGTTGGTCGTGAGCACAGAAGTAAAAAAGCAGTTAATGGAGAGGTTCAACCTCACAGAGGGGGAGCTTGAGTTCCTCATTCAGGATGCCGAGTTGTATCTCCTGAGTATCAATGGTGGTTCATATAAAGACTACCGTCGGTTTTTGGTCAACAATATCAAGTTGCGCAGGTGGAGGCTCAAGAAGATGAGGTCAAGCAGGAAGGTTGAAAGGGAACAAAAATTCAATGAAGGTAAAAAACTATGAGGAGTAAAGATGATAAAAAAGCATGATTGCGGGCAGAAGTTTTGGGTTGAGGAGAGATGGAATGGGCTTACGTGGGTTGAGGTTATCACAGGTTATGAAGATGAGAACGGGGATTTTATAGAGATGCAGGAGGAACGGTGGTTTATGGAGTGTCCCAAATGTGGTGAAATTATATATCCTACACACTTAACAAAGGAGGATATATGCATTGTGTGATATGTGGCAAGGAGTTTCAACCCTGGGGTGTTTCAGGGTTTGATACCTGTAAGGAGTGTTTTTTCAAACAAAGAGAAGGGATTTTCTGGACAGGTATTCCGAAGGGGAAGAGGTTAAGGGTGATAAAAACTCTGGAAGAGGCACAGGACATCTTTTCTGATATGTGGAGTGCCTATATATGGGGAGGTGTAGGGGTTGGGAAAACAACCCTTGCCGTAAATGGTCTTTTTTGGTGGAGAGTTGAACAGTTTTTCAAGGAAAACTTTGCGAATGAGTATCTCTTCCTTCAGAGGGGTTCTTTATTCTCTGCATTACGGGTGGAGTATGAAATCAAAAGCGATATTGCATCGGTTGAGCATTGGATTGATGAGTTGACAAAAAGAGACTTGATTGTCCTGGATGATTTTGGTTCTGGTTCAGAGGCTGTCCGTTCTGATTATATCGTTGATTTTTGGCATACTGTGATAGATGAGAGAGAGAAGGAGAGAATCCCGACAATAATAACCAGTAACCTCTCTCTGGAACAGTTGCGGGATGTCTTTGGAGAGACTATACCAAGCAGAATAGTGGGGTTGGTTGAAGATAGGATATATCATAAGGAAGGTGAGGATTACAGGCTCAAAGGGGGTGAGGTATGACTGTTTTCTGGTTGTTATTCTGGGCAAACATAGGGTTGTTGTTGGCAGTGATAGGTGCAATGATAGGACTAATCTGGTTTGTGTTCTTTTCAAAGAGGGAACTGTCTGATGAGGAGAAAAATGAAATCATAAAACTTTTGAAAGGAGAGAAAAAATGATGTCAACTTGGAGAGAGCGAGCAAGTCGGTATATCCTCAAGGTCTTGGAAGATGAGGATGTCAAGCAAATTAAGGATATAGATGAGAAGATGGATTATATCCAAAAAGAAAAATATCCCTGGGGTCCCAGGGAATATTGGCCGTATAAGGTCTGGTTACAGGTATGTAAAGAATATAGGGAAATCCTGAAAAAACTAAGGGGGTAAAAATGAAGATAACTGAAAGATATATCAAGATGTGTGAGAAGGCAGAGGAGATACAGAGAGCGTGGAAACCTCAAGCAGGTGATTGGGCAATTGATGTATGGCATAGAAATCCTGTTGTCGTGGCCATAGTGGAATTAAGCGGGAGGTTGTTAGTTTCACAAATAGGAGGAGGTCTGTATGAAAACGAACAAAATAAATTCTTTTGGCTACCCACCCAGGAGCAGTTGCAGGAGATGGTAGAAGATGAAATTTTGAGAGGTTCTCTTGGGTTAGATTACCGCGGGCCTTGCAAAAGGCATATTGATTTATTCTGGGCTTTCAGGTTCTGGTTTGAAAAACGAGCAGGGGAGGGATATATCAGAACTTTTACCTCTATGAACGAACTCTGGCTTGCCTTTGTGATGTGGGAGAGATACGGAAAGGTCTGGGACGATGAAAAAGAGGAGTGGGTGAAAGGAGGTAATCATGAGGTATAAATTCAGGGGAAAGAGAGTTGACAATGGGGAATGGGTATATGGTGATTTGCATTATGGTGAAGAACCGGAGCGTGTTGTTTTTATTTTTGATTATACCTATCGGTCATATGTTGCAGTCATCCCTGAAACGGTTGGTCAGCGGACAGGGTTTCTGGATGAGAATGATGAGGAAGTTTATGAAGGAGACATTCTATTGACACAGATTGCGGGAGAAGCCTATAAGGTAGAAGTGTTTTGGAACGAGGAACTTGGTTGCTGGGATATGAGAGATGATGAAGATTTGAGTTACTTTGATATTTATAGAGGACTTTCACCTTTTCAGACACATGACTATGAAATCATAGGCAACAAGTGGGACAACCCTGAACTTTTGAAAGGAGGAGAAGATGAGAGTTAGATTAATAATAAAGAAGGTTGAAATACCTCCTATACTTGGACATGGAGATGAAATTACTGTAACCTATCATACCGTTGATGTTGAGATACCTGATGAGGCTTCAGATTTGCTTAAAGAGAAAAGATATACACAAGTTAGTATTATAGGAGCAGAAATTTTAGAAGAGAAGGTGAAAGGAGACAATCGTGTATTGTGAAGATGCTCATAAAGCCTTAGAGGTCTGCAAAGATTGTAAGTTTTATAACATCGGGGTTGATGATGGTATTGAGGAACACCTATGTGAGAATGATGAGAGGTGGAAAGCGGAAGGATATACAGACGAGGATTTTGAGGAAGATACCTGTGGATTGATATATATGATGGCAAGTTTTGTATATAGTGCAAATGGTGATATTGTGGATTGTGATTTTTTTGGGACTTGTGGTGGCAAATTCAAGGAAAGGGGGTAAAATGGTTTTAACAAGAGTCCTTGGTTTTCTTGGAAAGGTAATAAGTGTATTAGAAAAGATGGATGCAGATACAGAAGTTTCAGTTGATGTTGGCAATAAAAAAGTAAAGGTCTGGATTTCAAGGATATCGGAAGGGAAAGTCTATACAATAAACAAGGTTTTTTCTTTTGTAGAGATAGATAATATTGTTGATGTAGATATACTTGTCGGTTCAGTTGAGGAAGTATACAATGAACTGAAGACAAATATATATGAGGATTTCAGGCAATATGTTGAAAAAGCCTCCATCCAGGAACTCGTTTTAATGCAACATGACTTAAGACGATTCAAAGAAGATAAAGAGTTTTTGGAGATAGTGCTGAATGAGATAAAAAAAAGGAGCAAGGAGGCATAATGGTTATCGGCATTGACCCCTCATTCACAATGACAGGTGTATCGGTTCTGGATATAGGAGATGAAGGGACACGGTTTTCTGTTCACTGTATCAAGCCACCGGGGGTGATAGCAGGGAAAGGAAGTCCTCAAAGTGAGCAGGTTCAGGACATCATAAGGCGCATTGATGTTGTTTGTCGTGAAGTTGTCAAGTATATACATCTTGTTGAAATCAAGTATCATAAATCCCCAAGGGGTATTTTGATAGAAGTTCCTCGGCAATATAGGAGAAGGTCTGGCAAAACGAATACAAAAAGCCTGATGGAGCTTTCACTCCTGGTCGGTTCTCTGATAGGTGTATTGAAACAAAAAGGGTATGAGGTCGTCGGGTTTCCGACGGGTGGTGGTATTCCTAAGAAGGAACTCGGGTTTGATTTATTGAAGGGGTGGGGGTTTGAGTTCCAGGCCAATCGTGGGTTTGATAACTCGGATGCTCTCATTGTTGCTCTATATGGGGGTATGATGTTCGGCCTCATACCCAGAGAGATAACAAAGCCTATTGACAGGCTTGATGTTTAGTAGTATATTTCAGTAGTATTTTTCCCTTCTTTGTTTTTTTCTTAACCCCTCCCAAATCGGGGGGGGTATTTTTTAGAATTATCCCTTGACAAACACATAAATGTAGTGCAAAATATAAGTATGGGAAAGAAACAAATCAAGGTTGAGAGGGTCCCTCTTGATAGCCTTTTGTATCTGGAAGGCAACCCCAGGAAGTTATCCAAAACCGTAAAGAAGAGACTCAAAGATAGCATACTCCAGTTTGGGTATATCAGTCTTATAATCATAGACACAAAAAACCGTATCATTGCCGGTAATCAGAGGGTCAAAGTATTGAGGGAACTCATTCAGGCAGGGCAGAGGGTTCAGGGTGTTGAGAATGGGGAGATAACCGCAGTCCGTTTGGTCGGGTATAGTGAAGAGGAGCTGAAGATATTCTCTCTAGCTGAAAACAAAATCCGTGGGGATTGGGATACAGATAAACTTGTGGATTTCATTAAAGGGATAGAGGAAAAAATCACAAATGTTGATGACATCTTCCTTTCAGGTTTTTCAAAGGTTGAGATAGACAGGGTATTAGAGGAGGTTGTCAAAAAACAAGAAGAGCCTGAGTTCACATTTACCCAGGAAGTTCTGGATGAAAGCAATTATATCTTATTCGTATTCAATAACAGTTTTGATTGGGAGTTCATTAAGAATGAGTTCAATATCCGACCTGTATTCGCAAAGGATAGCAAAAAGGGGTATGAAAGGAAGGGTATCGGTCGGGTTCTGGATGGTCGGGTGCTCATCAACAAATTAAAAGGGGGTAAAAAGTGAATTATGCAGTCTGTATTCCTTCAAAGGGTCGGGCTGGTATAGTATCAACAACTCAGTTTTTCAACTCGGTTTATATATTCGTTCCTGAGGATGAAGTCAAGGAGTATCGGGTCTATGAAAGGACAGGGCATAAAGTGATAGGTGTTCCTTTATCCATCAGGGGGATAACAGCAACGAGAAACTTCATTCTGGATTGGGTAAAGGAACAGGGGTTCAAGTATCATATCCAAATAGATGATGATGTGGAATATTTTTATTACTTTGAGAATACAGAAAAAATTATAAAGACTGATAAGGATTGGATTGATTGGCTTATCACAAGGTTTTTCATTCTGATTGAGGACATGGGGGTTTATCTGTGGGGTTTGTCTTTGGGACCTGATAAGAAGTTTTACAGGGAATATTCTCCTTTTTCTTTGGTTTCTGTTATCGGGGCGAATCTGTTTGGTATCAAAGATAATCCTATCAGGTTTGATGAAAGGCTCAAGGTCAAGGAAGATTATGATTATGCCTTAATGCATCTTTACAGATATGGAAGAGTTGTGCGTAGCAATAAGTATGGTGTCAAGGTCAAGCATTACTCAAACCGGGGTGGTTGTGTATCGTATAGGACTGCAGAGGTTGAAGAGGAAGCATACCGTATCCTCAGGAAAAAATGGGGGAAAATAATAAAGAGGCAGAGGGGTAAAACAATAGGTCTCTCTGTTGAGAGTCCATACAGGGGGATATGATGAGGAAGAAGAGGTCGGGCAGGAGATATGGAAGGGATACAAAGCTCAATCAGTCAATCATTGATAAAGCCTCTGCTCTTCTGCAAAAAGGGGTCTTTGAATGCACAGTCTTCAATCTTTTGGGGATACCCTCTTCAACCTGGTATATGTGGAAGGAAAGGGGCAGGCAGGATAGAGAGCAAGGGGTTCAGTCAATATATGTGGAGTTCCTGGAGGCAATAGAGAAGTCGGAAGCGTATGCAGAAGTCAAGAGCATAGAGGATGTCAAGGCGGCAGGAGAAGCAGGGGATTGGAGAGCCTCTGCTTGGTTTTTGGAGCGTAGATTCCAAGATAGATGGGGGCATAAAATTGGGATGGATATATCGGCGGATGTCAATATTGAGTATTTGATTGTGGAGGCAAAGGAAGCAGTGAAGTTTATCAAGGAAGGAGAGGGTGAACAATGAGGGTGGTCTTGCCTGTTGTTCATTCAGAGTTGATACCCGACAGTACAAAGTACCAGCTTTGGTATGGTTCAAGGGGTGGGGGTAAAACTGCAACAGCAATAATAAAGTTATATCTCTGGACTGTGAAGTATAACCTAAGAGCGAAGATAATGCGGAGGTTCCGAGTTGACCTAACAAGGTTGACTCTCCTGGATATAGAGGAGATATTACAAAGATATAAAATACCGTATGAACTCAAAAAGAGTGAAGGGAAGATATTTTTTAAGCGGGGGTTCTGGGTTTTGCAGGGGTATTATGTGTCGGGTTCAGGGAAGAGAGAGGAGAAGATAAAAGGGGGCAATTGGGATATGATATGGCTTGAAGAGGCGACAGAGTTCACAGAGAAGGAATTTAAGGAAGTAACAATGACATTGAGAGGGAATAAAGGGGTTAATATTTGCCTGATGACCTTCAATCCTCCTGCAAGTTCTAATCATTGGATATATAAGTGGTATGAGTATCAAGAGAAGAGGGGACTTGCACGGCGGGTATTTTTCAGTTATAAAGACAATCCCTATCTTCCTGAAGACTATAAGCGGGAGTTGGAGAGCCTCAAGGATGTAGATATAAATCTATACCATAGATATGTAGAGGATGGTTGGGGTTTTGATTTTGAGGGTGAGAGGATATATACAGATTGGGAAGTTGGAGAGGTCAACCCTGATACCATCACCGATTGGGTCGGGGGGATAGATTGGGGATATATTCACCCGACAGTATTCGTGCTGGTTGGGTTTTCTGGTTCTGGTGATATGGTGTATATAGCGGATGAGTTCTATATCAAGGGTATGGTTGATGTTGAGCCTCTTGCGGAAGCAATTCGTGATAAATGTGCAAAGTATGGGGTAGATGTTAGGGACTTAATAATCTATGCCGATCCTTCTGACCCTGATAAGATAGAGGCTCTCCGAAGGTGTGGTTTTTGGGTAAAGAAGGCAAAAAAGGATGTCTTGGCTGGTATATATGCGGTGAAGAGGTTCAGGGTGGTGGTCAATCCTGATTGTGTCGGGGTTCATAGGGAGATGGGGGGATATGTATGGCAGAAGGATAGGTCGGGACAAATAGTGGAAGTCCCTGTAAAGATGAATGATGATGGCATGGATGCAATCAGGTATGCCGTATATAGTTCAGAGAAGTCACGAAGCAGGAATAATATAAGGGGGGCTTATGTGGTTTGATAAGATATTCAGAAGGGGGAAGAGGAAAGGTATAACTCTGGAAGAGTTCCTTTCTGAAATGGAAAGAAGAGGGTTCAGGGTGGAACAGTTTTGGAATGAAGTTGGGGAAGCATACAGAAAACATTGGGTCTATGCAGGTCTTGATAGAATTTCAAAGGCCGTGGCAATGAGGCAATATAAGATATTCAAAGGGGATAAGGAAGTCACAGAGGGAGCAGTTTATGATAGAGTGGCAAGGCCTGGTGGTGGTCTATCATATTGGGACTATATGTATATTTCAACCTTCTTGACCTATGTGGATGGCGAGGTCTTCTGGTATAAGATGAGGTCGGGCAAAAATCCTCTTGGATACTTTTTGGTTCGTGGTGGCAAGATTGATATTGTGAGGGATGAGAAGACAGGGGTCAAGTTAGGTTATATTATCTATCAGGGGGATGAAAAGTTCAGGCTTGATAATGAGGAGATGGTCTGGATAAAGATGCCTGATGTAACAAATCCTTATGGTCGTGGCAAGGGGATTTTGGATGTATTGAAGCCTGCAAGGGAGAGGTATGAATATATGAGTGCATACGAGTTCTCTCTCTTAAAGAAGGGTCGGCCATCCCTTGTTATATCAGGTTTTGAAGATTATAACGAGATGAAGAGGGTGATTGATGACCTGAATTCTGCATTAAGCAAGGTTGAGAAGATGGGGGCAATAATAGGTGTATTGAAAGGACAGCAGGCACAGAAGGTAACCTTTTCACCTTCCGAGATGGATTTCACGAATACAAAGAAGATAACAAGGGAAGAGATAGCAGGGATATTGGGGCATCCCCTTGCCTTGTATGGTATCACGGAGCAGGTGAATAGGGCAAATATGGAAACAGCAATGCGGATGTTTGAACTCTTCACAGTGATACCTCTTCTTGTTCGTTTTGAATATGCTTGGAATGAACTCCTCAAGGATGAGGGGATAAGATATGAGGTGAATAAAGAAGTGATGAGTGATACAGATACAGAGGACAGGCGAGTGATGAATGGAGTTCGCTTGGGTATCATAACGAGGAATGAAGCAAGGAACAGATGGGGGTTTGAGCAGGTTCAGGATGGTGATGTCTATCTTGTCCCTGCGACAATTCTGGAAGAGGGACAGAGGAAAGGGATAAATAGTGGGCAAAAGGATGTCAATATACAAATAAAAAAGTCTCTGGATGAGAGAGGACTCAAATTCTGGATTGGTCACATAAGGCTCTTCAATCAGTATTCAGAAAGCATGCAGGAGAAGGTGGTCAAGTTCTATAAGGATATATTCAACCGTGTTCTCAAAAATATGAGGGTATATGAGAAGGCAGAAAATGGGGAGAAGAAACTCAAGGATATAATAAAGGGGCTTGAAATCTTCCTCATAGATAAGGAAACAGGGGTCAATATGTGGTATGAGAGGACAGAGGATGTAATCAGGACAAGTGCAGAGGGTTCGGCTTTGTATCGTGCGGCAAGTATAGGTGCAACAATCAATGTAGAGAATGTCAACCTCAGGGTATTGGAGAAGTTCAGAAGTTTAAGAGAGTTCTATAAAGATACGACTGTTGATTATGTTTTGGATTGGATGAGGGAGAATATTGAAGAGGGGCTTGAGCAGGGGCTTTCAATCAAGGAGATAGTGAGAAAACTCAAGGATGAGTTCCCCTCATTGGGGAGACATGCATGGACTGTGGCAAGGACAGAGATAAAAAAGGCGACAGGTCTTGCGGATTTTGAGGTCTTCAATGAGGTCGGGGTCGGGCAGAAACAATGGTGGACTGCCTTGGATGAGAGGGTGAGGGATTGGCATCTATCGGTGCATGGGCAGATAGTTCCGGTCAATCAACCGTTCATTGTGGATGGTGAGGAACTGATGTATCCAGGTGATTTTGGGGGCAGTCCTTCTAACATAATAAACTGTCGTTGTGTAATGGTTTTGCCTGAAGAGTAATGAAAGGGGGTAATATGGGAGATGTAAAGAAAAATGAAACAAAGGAAGTTCAGGAAGTAACAAAGGGGTATGTCCTCAATCTTGTAGAGGTTTTGAAGGGTGAAGGAGAAGGTGAGGATGAATATATTTTTGACATCACTGTTCAGAAGCCTGATATTGATAAAGAAGTAATACTCGTGAAAGGTGCAATCCTTGATAGGTATGAGGAGAACAAAATTGTCCTTGCAGACCATAACCTATCGGTTCAGGCAATCGTGGGCAAGTCGGTTTGGGTCCGTAAATACAATGACAGGATAAGGGCAAAGTTGGTGTTTGCAGATACAGCGTTCGGGCAGTATGTGAAAAAACTGGTTGATGGGGGTTTTCTGCGTGCAGCAAGTATCAGGTTCAGGCCGTATGAGTGGGTGGAAGGGGAAGAGGTTAGGGAGTATGGATATGACCCAGGGCAAGTAGTAAGGGTGTATACAAAATGGGAGCTGTTGGAATGGTCTATTGTAACAGTTCCTGCAAATCCGAATGCTCTCAAAGTGGAGAAGGTG
>Ga0190304_1000707_pt1 | contig 15522 bp, 9 predicted proteins | sample 48700712_MG_FD_161670 | JGI IMG/M metagenome (GOLD analysis project Ga0190304, IMG submission 161670) | Hydrothermal vent sediment bacterial communities from Southern Trench, Guaymas Basin, Mexico - 4870-07-1--2_MG | ecosystem: Environmental > Aquatic > Marine > Hydrothermal vents > Sediment ... | reverse complement strand
TCGAGTAGCTCATACCTTTTGTCCTTCCTTTTACACTGACAGTATAATGTAGATCCTTCAATTCCAGCGTTTTGTAGAAAAATGTGGCCCCACCCGCTAATGAGAAATTCTCCAACACCGGTGTGAAGAAGTACACCTTAAATGGTGTCAACTCATGTAGATCGAAATCCCAGCTACTCGTGAGGTTAACCGTCAGCAATGTACGTGACTTACCTCGCCAGTCCATTTTATAAAGGTTTTGTAAGCTCAACGATAACGCATAAGATTTACCACCACGTGGTAGCTCCCTACGTTCGGTATATGATACACTTGGTTTCATAATGTGATAAATGGTTGGCCGGAATACCGTCTTACCATAAATTGTGGTCGATATTCCCACCCCTCCGTTATACGAGAATGATGCAGGCATATCTTTCACAAAATTGTACCGCCATGTGAGGTTAGGTGATACAACAAAGAACCTCAACACCTTAAGCGGGCTACTTACATTACCGCTATGGGTCCACTTTTCCGTGGATGTACCTTTCTTTTCACTATGCACCAAGTTGAAGCCATAACCCCAATATAAAGGGCCCAACCTGTGGCTACCTGCACTGTAACTAACACTCGGTAAGGTCCTTTCGTATTCACCTGTTTGCAGATTATGTTTATCCTTTAGCACAACATTCCAATACCCCCATTTCGTGCGTCGCGATATCGCCAAATACGATACAAGTATCTTGTCCAGGAACTTCAGCGTTTTCTCTTCATAATCTATTCTGTAGCTTGCATCACTTATCCATGTGCCATTACCCCTGATATCGCAACCCCACCACTTCGCTACATGTGAATAATGTAACTCCCAGCGTTTTCTACCTGTCAGACGCTCATTTATATAACTACCTGTCACATATGTTGTCAATTTGCTACGTTTGAATAACCGCCATTCGCCACTAAAGCGCCACCCTCTGCGTTCAAGGTAGTCGAGTGCAAACGTTGCATCCATACGTTCGGAGATCACCCAATAGTATGCGATATTCTTAATGTAACGACCCTCTCTACCACCCCTACCTATTTTGGGGTATAGCCAACCAGAGCGTCGCTTACCAGTGATCGGGAAATACCAATACGGTAGTAAGAAGACCGGTACATCGTCCACAAATAGTATAACCGGTTGTGCAAACACCATATCATCTAAGTATATTTTCATACGCCATGCCCAAAAGTAATAATGTGGCGGGTTAAGCTCACATGTAGTGAATGTACCCCACTTAACGTTAAGCGTTTTGTGTGCTACCTGATATATTTCTCTACCTGTGAACCATCCCTTTTCTACGAATGAACGTCCCTCCAGTATGACGCCTTTGTTTGTCTTAAGATTGTACGCCATCTTGTGACCAACGATTTTCTGTTGCTTAACCGTAAGTTTGGGGTTACCCCACGCATAGAGTAACTGTGAATCCGCCACATACACTACAGTATCTGCAGCTAAAGTTACATCTTCGTATTTCAGGAATGCATCACCTATCAAGTAGATAACTTGGTGCCCCCAATCATACCGCAATGTATCCGCTTTGTAATATACGAAACTATCCACAATAAAGTAGACGATCAAACCTACCACATTGTAAGTTATATATTTACAGGTCACGTCAACATGTGGGTTGACAATCTCCCTTTATTAATATTTTCAACTTGTGGTATCCAATGTGTTTATGTTTCTATTTAAATAGGAGGTACGATGTGGTGGTTAATCTTTTCAATAACGTTAAGTGTGCACCCCATCAGCTCGACACCTGGTAAGCTTCAGGTTTTACCAATACGTTCCACCAAACACTTACCTACACCCAAAGGTATCATCGATACCGTCTACTTTGAGGATTTCGAGGATGGTGCGCCTGGTTGGCAGCTCATCGATTACACAGATATTGGCCCCAAGTGGCATCCTGACACATTTCATGCATATGGTGGTACAGGTAAATCGTGGTGGATGGGCGATCCACAGATTGGTGGTTACCTGGATCATTGGTATCAGGTGTTGGATTCACCCGAACTAACATTACCCTCAGGTACGATCTACCTTACATTCGTCATGCGTAGGGGGATTGAGGAACCTGCAAATTATCAACAATATGATGGCTGGGATGGCTGTAATGTTAGGATATCAACCGATGGCGGTAATACATGGACCGTTATAGAACCTGACTATCCCGAATATAATTGTAGCAGCCTATACAGTTTTGGTTACGAACATGGTGAAGGCCCTGGGGTACCGGGTTGGGGTGGCTCATCACCCGGCTTTGATTGGGAAGCTGTACAATTCAACCTTTCCGACTACGCGGGACAAACTGTGAAAATTCGTTGGGCGTTTGCATCCGACCCTGGTTACTGTACAACGGATGATCCAACGCTATTTGGTTGGCAAATAGATAACATCGATATCGCAGGCGTGTTCTCAAGCAATGCCGAAGGTAACGATACGCTACAGTTTACACGTGCATCACTCGTACCCGTGGCGGGGCAGATCTGGCACCTGGCAGAAGATCCCACTGCACCATCCCCCACACATATTATGAGTTGTGACACCAACGGTACGTATCTGCCCAACCTCGTAGATGCGATGGTGAGCCCGTTCATACATCTACCTGAGGTGGAAGAGATCTATGCTACATTCTACCTCAAAGGCAATATGAACGATCGTGATCAGTTTCCCAACGTCGACTATTTCGCATTCCAGCTATCACCCGACGGTACGCAATGGTTCTATATCAGCAACCCGAACGGCGATCCTGATGACATAAACTATGTCTACCTGCTAACGGATGCATCGGAATGGTTTTCATTCATCGAAGGTTATAGCGAAAGCTGGGATGAAGACATAGCAGTCTACGCAGGTGATAGCGTACAGTTTCGTATCGTGGTGTATTCCGATGAGGATGAGCCCATTGGTGAAGGTATGAAAGTCGACAATTTCCTGGTATGGGTAGTACGTATGTTATGTCCACCTTATGGGTTATATGCAACAGCGGGCGACCAGCTGGTGACACTTAACTGGCATCCACCGATACCTGGTACACCCGCTATATTAGCCTATGACAACGAACCTCGTTATTATATCAACGATGCACAACCTTATGCGGTGAGGTTCACCCCCGAGAGTTATCCAGCTATGTTGATGCAGGCAATGGTCGACCTATACGGGTATCCCGCATTCTCAGGTACATATTCACTTTATGTGTGGGATGACGATGGTGCCAACGGTATGCCAGGTACACAGTTGCTGCAGATAGACGGGTTAGTGGTTGAACACCCATACATAGGGTTTGAAACCATAGATCTTTCCCCGTATGGTATAGTGATAGAGGATGGCGATTACTACATAGGTGTAGGTAATTTCGCTCAGGGTGATCAAGGTTTACTTGTTGATACATTTCCAGCTCAGAATCGTAGTTACTGTTACTATGGAGGGCAATGGTATCCCCTAACCGATGCATACGAGACGGTCACAAATTTATTGATACGGTCGAAAGTCATCCAATACGAACCCGGTGCTGAGCCAGCTGATTCATTCCGTATCTATAGAAAAGAGGAAGCTGGCACGTATTCACCTATCGCAACAACGGTTGATACCTTCTACCAAGATACTGATGTGGAGAATGACCACACTTACTGGTACTACGTGACGGCATTCTTCGGTACGTCCGAAACCCCTCCAAGTAACGAGGTGAGTGCCACACCGTTCTCATTAACCACCGTAGATATATGTTATGACGATGGTATACCTGACGGTGGCTACACCATCGGTAGCGGTAATTACATGGCGGTTAGGTTTACACCACCAGAATATCCGGTAGGTATCACCAAAATCCGTTATTATCTCACAAGCGGGCCTGGTAACTTCATCGGCTACATATGGGATGATGATGGTGAAGATGGGCTACCTGGTACACAACTATATCAAGCTAACTTCATAGGTGCCACAGAAGGATGGAACGAACACATACTTGATAGCATGCTCGTAATAACTGATGGCGACTTCTATGTGGGGTTGAGGGCACTCACCACCACACCACCACTTGGTTACGATACCACAGCGCCGTTCGACGATCGCAGTTACTACAAAGTAGGTGACGAACCTTGGGAATTATTCAGCGATGCTGGCCTGTATTACGATCTCATGATACGTGCAACCGTCGATACCCATGCGGTTGGAGTAGAAGAAGTCGCACGTACTGAAATATTATCAATAAAGTTAGCTAACTCGATCATAGGTGATTACGTTCACGCTACAGTCACCGTACCTGAAATGCAGGATTTCGCCATCACCTTACACAATGTCATGGGACAAAAACTTTCCACCCCAGTAACGATCAGAAACATGGGCGATCACTACGACGTAACAATAGGGGTTGCCAATCTACCCACCGGCATATATTTTATTACGGTACGCTCTCATGATAGCTCAGTAATCACGAAGGTGGTGAAATTACGTTGAAACCCCTCATTTTCCCCTCCCCCCGGGATTCCCTCGTCCGAGGGGTCCCGGGGAGAGGGCATAACAGTTTGAATCCTAATTCAGAGTTTCAAACATAAACCTATAAATGGTTGGTAGCTAATGTGGATCCAGCTATGGTGTTAACCTTTGCTTAGATACTCACGTTCCCAGTATTCACGAGTTATCCTGTCGATAGCCTCACCATACTCAACCATCTTACGTCGATACTCTTCGTCACCCACTATCGAATTGGCATCCTCGTCTATACCATGTGCACCTACTTCTTTTACAACCTTAAATATCACATCATAATGGTCACGCATCGGACACTGACGTAATAGATTGCCTGTCTTATCCGCAGGTTGTGCATATGCGTAATTGTTTTGCCATTCACGTATACGACGGAACAGCTCCGAGTTTATCACCGTCTCAAGTGTACCACCCTCTTCGTAAACCTTGATAATATTGTGTGTTGAAAACGGTACAAACACACACGGGGTGACGTCACCATCCCATGTGATGTAGAAGTAACCACCTCCACGTGCTGCACATATGCAGCCATCGCTCGCTGTACCACTGTTCCAGAAATCAGCAAGAAAGATTTCGCGTTCACGTACTATTTGCCACTCACGTTTAAATAGCTCGAACCTCTTCTCCGGTGGTATAAGTAAATCTGGATCATAATCCCTACCTATCGGCATGTAGTGGAATACCCACATATATATTGCACCCTCTTGGTCAAAATAATGGTCCAAGAACTCCTCACTCACCACAACATCTGCATTGTATTTCGTAAGCGTGACTGATATACCAAACGGCACCCCATACTTACGTAGGTTGGCCATCCCCTCATGCGTCTTCTCGAATACTCCCTCACCTCTACGTTCGTCGGTCTCCTTTTTTAACCCCTCCACCGATATAGCTGGCGTTATATTGCCAAGTTCGGCTAACCTCTTTGCCATGAAATCATTTATAAGCGTACCATTGGTATACATCAGGAAGAAACAGTCATTATGCTTCTCTGCTATATCAAGGAAACTTTTACCCTTATCTGCGTATAGGAGTGGCTCACCCCCTGATATCACGAAGAAGTTAGCACCCCACAGATCTTTCGCCTCCCGTATAATGCGATCGAATACATCCCATGGTAACTTACGATATGGAGCATCCTTCGCATTGGCATAACATCCTTTACATCGTAGGTTACAATGTAGGGTAGGGCTTATCGTTATAAACATGGGTGGCTTAAACCCATATCTTTCGATAAATTCACGCCTCTTGTAGAAACCACCAAAAAACACATTACCAAGGAATACTGACAATAACCCACGTGCTGCACCATGCGAGATGTTACCGCGTTCGAAAGCACGATCGATACTGCGTAGTAATGCCTTACCCAATGCGTATTTATCTTCCTGCACCCTTAATAACCGGTTATCAGGGTTAGCTACTATAAGATCATGATATATGCGTTCCTCCATCCTACGTAACAGGTACTTACGTAGTGGCCGATTGAATATGGCGAAGTTGCCCAACCCCACCAGTGTCTTCACCTGCAATTTACGTACTACACCTACCTTCATCTTTTGAACCTCCTTACAAACTTATTTAAAAATAAGCTCCACACCAAAGGGTCAAGTAACTCATTATCCCCATAAGGGTTGACCGTCTTCATTGCAACAATATTTTACAAAAATGTTGATTACGATCCTTCTGTTAGTGGTTTCACAAGCAGGAGGCCAAGATACACTTGCATCGTTTGCACCACCCACCAACATCATAGCAAAAGATGCACCCTGGGATGCAGGCAACAAAGTGCTCATCACATGGCATCCCTCCGTAGACAAAGATTCGCTCGCTTACTACGAGATATGGCGTGCAACCCCACCGTTTACCCAGTACGAGCGTATCGGTGTGGTTGGTAGCACCGATTCACTCTACGAGGATCGTGCAATACTCGAAGACACAGTTGTAATCCACGAAGTTACACCTGGCAAGCAATACATGTACAAGCTACGTGGTGTCACCCCTGACGGTAGATTTACCATATTCAGCGAACCTTCAAATATAGCTATCCCACGCATACAGGCGTTTAATATTTACAGGCTTAATGTGTTAATTGCGTTCGTCCTCTTCACAGCATTGTTCCTCTATAGTATTGAAAAAAGCAAACGTGGGTTCAAATTCTTCATCCGCAGGATACCCGGGTTGGATGCACTCGATGAAGCAGTTGGTCGTGCCACGGAAATGGGCAAACCCGTGTTGTATTCACCTGGGTTGAACGGCATCGATAGCATATCCACCATCGCATCAATGTGTATACTAGGTGAAGTTGCCCGCAAGGTAGCACGCTATGAATCACGTCTTATAGTACCAAATATCGACCCAATCGTAATGACCGTAGCACAGGAGGTTGTAAAAGAAGCGTACCTTAGTGAAGGTAAACCACACCTCTATCGTGAGGATGACGTATTCTTCTTGGCTGCACAACAGTTCCCATACGCTGCTGGTGTCAGCGGGATTATGGTACGTGAACGTCCCGCTACGAACCTCTTCATTGGCTACTTCTACGCTGAATCGCTCATACTCGCGGAAGCTGGCAATATGAGTGGCGCCATCCAGGTAGCAGCTACTGATGCGATAATGCAGTTACCATTCTTCATTGCCGCATGTGATTACACCATCATAGGTGAGGAGCTATACGCTGCAAGCGCATATTTGTCAGGTCGTCCTGATCTTGTAGCCACGATCAAGACCGAGGATTGGTTCAAAATGATACTCCTTGTACTCACGTACCTCGGCAGCATCATCGTGCTCCTCACCAAGAACAACCTATTCCTTACCATCTTCAAAGTGACGGGAGGTTCATGAGACGTAGAGGTCCACTTGCGCTCGCGTTTATTGCAGGTGTGGCAATGATCATACAGTTCTTCTCGCCACATCCTGCACTCAGAACGGTATACAACGAAGCACTTAACTGGTACAGGATAATATCAGCGTTTACGTTTATGTTGGGACTTATCAGCCTCATGCGTTCGCATATCACAAAAGTTACCCACAAACGTGCAGGTTGGGGCTATAGCATCGTCACAATTGTATCCTTCATAGTTATGACGATACTTGGTTTCGCTTATGGTACCGGTGCTGGTACGCCATTTGACAAAATGTACGAATATGTCTATGCGCCACTTGGTGCTACGGTTTTCTCGTTACTCGCATTCTACCTTGCATCAGCTTCGTTCCGTGCATTCAGAGCACGTAATATAGATGCCACAATACTGCTGGTGGTTGCCATAATCATAATGCTGGGTCGTGTACCGGTAGGTTCGTTCATAAAGTGGGGCAAGTTCTCATTACCAGGGTTAGCTGAATGGATAATGGCATACCCCAACATGGCAGCACAGCGTGGCCTGCTGATAGGTATAGCGCTTGGTGCGATATGTATGTCGCTCAAAATAATACTCGGGATAGAACGCAGTTACCTGGGTAGAGGTGAATAATGTGGCAGAAAGTGTCAAACCTCGACCGACGCTGGATCTACTTAGGTGTAGCCATATGTGCAGCGTTACCATTGATACTTGAGTTCATCCTCCCGATACCAGCAACCCCACCTGTTAAACGGCTATTCGATGCGATAGAAAATATGCCGCCTGGCCATTTTATATTGCTATCGATGGATTTCGAACCATCGACGATGCCCGAACTGCTACCTATGGCATACGCTATCACACAGCATGCACTATCAAGGGGTATAAAAGTTGGTTTCATGACACTCGCGCCTGCCGGCCCCGGTATGATCGAAATCGTATTAGAAGATATCCGTAAAGCGTATCCTGATCGCAAATATGGTGAGGATTACGTTAACTTTGGCTACAAACCGGGACTTTCAGCCGTCATACTCGGTATAGGTGAAGACATCCATAGAGTGTTTCCTCGTGATGCATATGGTACACCACTTGAAGATATCCCGATGATGCGCGAGATTCATAATTACAAACAGATAGATCTTGTTATATCACTGAGTGGTGCCGGTTATCCTGACGCATGGCTCCTCTACGCTAATGCACGCTATGGGCAAGCTGTAGCGACAGGTGCAACCGCAGTCATGGCACCCCTTTACTACGCGTATCTGGCTACTGGTCAATTCGTTGGTATGCTTGGTGGGCTCAAAGGTGCTGCCGAATACGCAGAGCTCGTACGTAAGGCTGGTTACATGAGGATACCTGAAGTACAACATCGTGTGGGTGTACAAATGTCATCACAATCTTTCGTCCATATTTATATCGTGTTGCTGATAATAATCGGTAATATCGCTTTCTTCTTCATACGACGTTCAGGAGGTAGATAATGGCTATAAGTCACGATCCATGGGTATGGGCCGCAGCACTGTTAACGCTTGCAATATATTCGTTTCTTTATAAAGATAATCCGTTCTATAAGTTTGCTGAGCACCTCTACATCGGTGTATCTGTGGGTTATTTCTTATATTTCATCATATGGCAACAGATTGTTGTCCCGCTAATATATGATCCACTTAAAGCGTTATTTATTTCACCATTCCACGCAAAGGAATTGCTCATCATACCCCCACTTATACTGTCTATAATGATGTTAGGTAGGATAAGCCCACGCCATGCATGGCTATCCAGATGGCCTATGGCTTACGTCATGGGTATGGGTGCAGGGCTCGCCATCCCTGCATATTTTCAAACAAATATCTTCAAACAGATTGAAGGCACAATAATCTCCATACCACCAGCCACCATCGAGATAGTAACCACATACTATCTTAACAAGCTACTTGTGCTCATCATCGTAACCTGTGTGCTGCTGTTTTTCTACTTCTCACGTGAACATAAGGGTGCATTAGGTAAAGCCACCATGTTGGGTAGATGGTTCCTTATGTTGGGGTTTGGTGCCGCTTTCGGTTACACGGTGATGGCACGTGTATCGCTGTTGATTGGTAGGTTGGATTTCCTGTTACACACATGGTTAGGAATTCATTAGATCTCATCGTAAGGGTAAAAGAGGTTCGTGGTCACTGCCCTGTGTATAAAGTAGGTGATGAGTTCATCATAAAAGAAGGGTTCAAACTTGTATCAACCCTCCCCCTCTGCATGCATTCACTTGCATCAATTCTACCCTATTATGTAGCACTGAGTCGCGGTATCGAGCCATCCACATTGGGGTTGGCTTCACCTGGCAAATATGCACAAGTACAGTGTCTGGATCCACATATTGTACCTCACTCAGGTACTGTGATTTTTGAAATTATCCCACAGATAAAGAAATAGGTTAGTTTTGCTTCCTGTACTCCTCGAGTATCTTCCTTATCTCTTCACCCGTAAGCGTTTCTTTCTCCAGCAATTTTTCCGCAATCTTATGCAGTACTGGTAGATGTTCACGTAATAGCTTCTCGATACGTTGTTCTTGCTCATGTATTATGTTGCGTATCTCTTCGTCGATTAGCTCAGCTATACGTTCAGAATGGTCACGTGGCCGCCCTATCTCTTTGCCAAGAAAGATATGTTCCTCTTTTTTACCAAACGTTACGGGACCCAGTTTTTCGCTCATACCCCATTCGGTCACCATTTTACGTGCCAATTGAGTAGCCATCTCCAAATCGTTAGCCGCCCCAGTGGTTACGGTATTGAGTACCAGCTTCTCAGCTACCCTACCCGCAAGCAATGCACCTATCTTCGACAATATATACTCTTTCGAGAATGTGTGCTTATCATCGGTAGGTAAGCTCTGTGTTGTACCAAGTGCCAACCCCCTCGGTATTATCGTAACTTTATGTACGGGATCGGCTTCTGGCAACAACAGAGCTGCAAGCGCATGACCAGCCTCATGATATGCGATCATACGCTTCTCCTTGGGTGACATCGCCAAGCTCCTACGTTCAGGCCCCATGATCACCTTGTCACGTGCTTCTTCAAAATCTTCCATATTAACCTGCCTCTTACCCTTTTTAGCCGCAATGAGGGCCGCCTCGTTCACCATATTGGCAAGATCAGCACCCGAGAAGCCTGGCGTCTCCTGTGCAAGTTTCTTAAGATCCACATCCTCACCCAGCGGTACATTTCGTGTATGTACTTTAAGGATGGCTTCACGACCGTTCACATCGGGTAGATTGACCACAATTTTGCGATCAAACCGCCCCGGCCGCAACAGGGCAGGATCAAGTATGTCTGGACGGTTGGTTGCCCCTATCACGATGATACCTTCGTTGGGATCAAACCCATCCATCTCCACCAACAATGCATTCAGTGTTTGCTCACGTTCGTCGTGTCCACCTCCAATACCTGCACCTCTGTATCTACCTACTGCATCAAGTTCATCGATAAATACTATAGCAGGTGCATTCCTTTTCGCACGTGCAAACAGATCACGTACACGGGCTGCACCCACACCTACAAAGAGTTCGACAAAATCCGACCCCGATATCGAGAAGAACGGTACGTTAGCTTCACCAGCTACCGCCTTAGCTAATAATGTCTTACCAGTACCGGGTGGCCCCACCAATATGATCCCTTTGGGGATACGGGCACCAAGTCGCTTGAATTTTGTCGGATCTCTGAGGAATTCGATCACCTCACGTAGCTCCTCCTTCGCTTCGTCAATCCCTGCTACATCGTCGAATGTCACCCTACGTACCTTGTCCTTAGTCTGTATCTCACGTGTACGTGCCTTACCAAACGATATCGCACTTTGTGGCCCCTGTTGCATCATCCGAAACAGTGCCACCCAGAACACCACTATGAGTATGAACGGCAATATTGGCCATATTGAATTCCATACTGATGAACGATGTTTAACCCGTATCTCTACCCCTTTAGCCAATAGCTCGTTCACCAGTGTATCCTTGTTTTCGAATGGTAGCAACACCTCCGCTGTACTGACTTTCTTTTGTGAACCCTCATCCCCCACCATGATAGGCTCCTTAAACACAACACGCAGCTTATCCTCAATGAAAGTGACCGCTTGAATGTTATCATTTTGTAGTTCACTGTAAAACGTAGAGTAAGGTATCTCTGGTACTTCAAACTGATATCTATACGTAGCGAGCTTATATAACAGGAACAATACAAACAACAATGTGCATATGCTCAAAACATTTCTCAATACACTTAACCGTGGCTCACCTTTGTTCATCAATTTAAGTTAACCCCTATTTAATCTGGTCAATCCTTAGCTATATTGACTAAAATGGTGACCTCGATCATCTACAATATTGACATGGTGCTCATCGTTTTATATCTTAAAAGCATGGGTGAAGTAATCTTACATACGGATTATGTACGAGACTTTATCGACAGTAAGGTTTGGAGCCAACTTAAGGATGAAATCGTCCGTGCACATAGGTTGATCGAAATGCGGTCGGGACCTGGTAGCGAATTCCTGGGTTGGCTCGATCTCCCCTATCAGGCGGGTGTCAAAGAGATAATCCATACTGCCAACCGTCTACGTGAGGATAATGAATTGTTAGTTGTTGTAGCAATAGGTGGGTCGATGCTCACCGCACGTGCTGTGATACACGCGCTGCTGGGCCCTCTTTACTATCAAACCGATGGCCACAAGGTTTACTATGCGGGTTATAATTTAGATAGCGATTATCACATGCGGCTGATGGAGTTTCTCAAAGACAAAGAGTTTGCATTGTGTGTGGTATCAAAATCGGGTTCCACCATCGAGCCAGCAGTCACATTCAGGATGTTACGTAAACTGTTGGAACAGAAGTATGGTAAAAAAGCTCGTAACAAAATCGTGGTTATCACCGATCCACAACGTGGGCCACTCAGGAAGCTGGCACAAACATATGGGTATACTACATTTAGTATACCACCAAATGTTGGTGGCCGCTTCTCTGGATTATCACCAGCTGGCCTATTCCCTATGGCGTTTGCTGGCGTAGATATCGAGGCATTACTTGAAGGTGCACGTGATGAAGCCCAACGTACGAATAAGCTCGACCTCGACACAAATCACGCCTATCTATATGCAGGTATAAGGAATGCACTCTATCGTCAAGGTAAGAAGATCGAGATATTTGTGACGTTTGCACCACACCTGTACTGGCTAAACAAGTTTTGGGAACAGATGTTCGCCGAAAGTGAAGGTAAAGCGGGCAAAGGCCTCTATGCTGCTACGGCACAATTCACTATGGACTTACATTCGATCGGCCAGTGGATACAAGAGGGTGAACGTACGATATTTGAGACATTCTTCTGGTACAAACCCACAAGTGACACAACCACCATACCGGTGGATCAGCCCGATATCGAGGCACTCAATTATCTACATGGTAAACCCTTGTCTTATATTAACGAAAATGCTAAGCTGGGCACCCAACAAGCCCACAAAGATGGAGGTGTACCAAACCTCGAAATTTCAATCGATACACTTGACCCCTATCATCTTGGGCGGTTCATTTTTTTCATACAAAAATCTGTAGCCATCAGTGGTCACATTTTGGGGGTTAACCCATTCAATCAACCCGGTGTCGAAGCTTACAAGAAAAATATGTTCCAATTGTTAGGTCGTTAATCCATGAACCCCATACTTGAGGTTTTGTGGAGTTACCCTAAGTTTATATCACTTTTTGACAAACGTGAGGTCCAGGGGTTGGTTGGTGGGCTCAAAAGCCTGTTTTTAGCCGAGTACTGTAAAGATAAGGGGCCTATTTTCATACTCTCACCTATGGCAGAAACTCTATTTCATGAACTTAAATCACTGGTTAAAGATAAGGTCTATAATTTGGAAGCATCCTACGAACCATCCTTACGCGCTATACTGGCGAAAGAAAAGTGCATAGTGATCTGTGGGCTTACTCCGTTGTCGTTCCCGGATATATCCAAGCTTAAGGATAAAATGTTCACCTTAAAGGTGGGTTCACCCTTCCGTATGGAGAAGTTGATCGAATTTCTCATCATCCGCAATTACGAACGTGTAACTTTAGTGGAGGAGCCACTTGAATTTGCCATCCGCGGTAGTATAGTCGATTTCTTTCCACCCGAGGCACCCTATCCCATAAGGGTGGAGTTCGCCGATGATACTATATGTTCGTTGCGTTACTTTCACCCTGAAACACAACGCTCGATTAACCATATCCAATCCACGGAGTTATTGCCTGACATAGGGGAACGTACGTTGACGATTGATGAGTTCATCAGAAACATAGACATACCTGTGATCCTCGATAATGTAAGATTGCCTATCACATATCGGTTGCTAATAGGTGAGGGTTACGACTTTGGTGCCACAACCGCATTTGTTGGCGATCTATCCATGTTCCGTAATAGGTTGGCTCAGCTCAAACCGTATCGTATTTTCATCTCAGGTGTGGGGGATGAAATCGACAAACTCCGCAAGCTATTCCCAGATATCGAGATGGTGTCACTCCCCATCGAGGAGGGTTTCATAGTACATGAACTTAAACTTGCCGTCTTCACGTACTATGATATCTTCGGTAAGAAGCGCGTACGTCCACCTTCACACCCATATCAGAACGTAGGTATACCTATCGACGACATGAAGTGCCTACACAAAGGTGATTACGTTGTACACATAGATTATGGGATAGCACAGTTCGATGGCATAACCAACATCGAGGTAGAAGGTAAGCGGTACGATGCCTTCTTGCTGAGGTTTCGTGATGGCGATCGCCTATATGTGCCGGTGGAGAAGATGCATATGATACAAAAATATTCTGCACCTGGTGTGGTCAAACCAACCCTATCTAAACTGGGTTCACCTCTGTGGGAGTTACGTAAGAAACGTGCCAAATCCGGTATATATAAGTTTATGCAGGAGCTGTTACAATTATATGCAGAGAGGGAGATGTTGAAAGGGCATGCATTTTCACCCGATACAGGGTGGCAGATGGAACTCGAAGCTTCATTCCCATACGAAGAGACACCAGATCAGCTCAAAGTCATGGAGGAGATCAAACGTGACATGGAGATGCCACGCCCGATGGATCGTCTCGTATGTGGTGAGGTAGGGTTCGGCAAAACCGAATTAGCTGTAAGGGCTGCATTTAAAGCTGTCATGGATTACAAGCAGGTGGCAATCCTTGTACCGACAACAATTTTGGCCGAACAGCATTACAACACGTTTAAAGAGAGGTTGGCCAGGTTCCCGGTAAGAGTTGAGATGCTGTCCAGGTTTACCAAAAGCCGTGAACGTGAAATACTGGCCGGCTTGCGTGACGGTACTATAGATATAGTGATAGGCACACATAGGTTGTTACGTGATGATGTTAGATTCAAAGACCTTGGATTAGTAATAATCGACGAAGAACATAGGTTCGGTGTACGTCAGAAGGAGAAATTCAAACATCTACGTAAAGAGGTGGATGTGTTATCATTATCGGCTACCCCCATCCCACGTACACTGTATATGGCATTACACAATATACGGGCATTGTCGGTGCTTGAGACACCACCACCGGGTAGGTTACCTATAATTACGCAGGTTATACCATGGGATACGAACCTCATCCGCAGGGCGATAGAGTTTGAACTATCACGTGATGGTCAGGTCTATTTTGTACACAATAGGATCGAAACTATATATGTGTTGCACGATATTTTAAAACGCTGGCTACCTAATGTGGAGATAAGGGTGGCACACGGTAGGTTGAAACCCAAGGAACTCGAAAAGATAATGTTGGATTTCTACCATAAAAGGTTTCCAGTATTGTTATCAACCAACATCATAGGTTCCGGTATTGACATACCGACGGTCAATACCATCATTATTCATAACGCTCATATGTTCGGTATCGCTGATCTGCATCAGCTACGTGGCCGAGTGGGTAGGGGTGATATCCAAGCTTATTGTTACCTGGTTGTACCAAGAAGTATGTCATCACGTGCAAGACGTCGGCTGGCCGCCATCTTGAAGCATACCGAACTGGGTGCAGGTTTTAAATTAGCGCTTAAAGACCTGGAGATAAGGGGTGCAGGCAACATACTCGGTAAGGAACAACATGGTTATATGAATATGATTGGCTACGATCTCTACCTGAAATTATTGGAGGAAGT
>Ga0190304_1000706_pt1 | contig 15533 bp, 11 predicted proteins | sample 48700712_MG_FD_161670 | JGI IMG/M metagenome (GOLD analysis project Ga0190304, IMG submission 161670) | Hydrothermal vent sediment bacterial communities from Southern Trench, Guaymas Basin, Mexico - 4870-07-1--2_MG | ecosystem: Environmental > Aquatic > Marine > Hydrothermal vents > Sediment ... | reverse complement strand
GTAGCAGCTTATGGTATAAAGGATGCTTTGCCGATAAAACATTATCCTAGGGAAGAGCCGTGGCAATGTCCTGAAAAATGGGCTGCTCTTTTAAATGCTTCTTATATGTATGAGATAGCTATAAAGGCTAATGCGGAATTGTTGGTTGAGTGGGGTATAATTGAGATTCTTTATGAGGAAGAAGAGTGAGTCGGATAGATAGCGGTATTAAGGATCAGATTATATTGGATACTAATCTTCTATTATTTGCTTTTGTTGATGTTGAAAAAATGTGGTCTTCTAAGGTAACCGTTCGGGAAAAGATATATTCATGTGTCGCAAAGTATTTCATCCGTGAATCTCCTATAAAATTGCTTTTGCCAAACTTTATACTGGATATAGAGCTTCCAAGAATATTATCTAAGCTGATAATACAAAAAAATATAACGGATGAGACAAAACTTAAAGTTCTTGTTAATATGTCTAAGCAGTTTCGGCAGTTTACACAGTATTTACGAGTGCTTGAAAAATGCCGAGAAATAGATGTTTGGAAGACTGTGTATTTTAAAAAAGCGGCGGGATTATATATAGCTTTGTCTCAAAAACTTGGAAGAGATAAGGTAAAAGGAAATCATCAAGATATATTGATTATGGCAGTGACTATGGTTGAAAATGCTACATTAATAACAGGAGATAGAGGCGTCTATAATTTTGCCCGAGAAGCAGATATTAATGTAAGAATGATTTATGTTTCTTCTCAAAGAAAAATTTATTCATATAAAGCAGATCCCCAAATAGTTGATAGAATTGAGAAACAGATAAAGGATATTGGATAAATATTAAAAATAGAAATTTATTTGAACTTTGAAGCATATACTAGAAAGAAGAATTAAGAAACAAAGATCATAATATGTCAAAGAAAATAAAAATATTGTATAAAGAGACTCTATAGGAAAACACGTTGTTTCTATTAATATTTTTAGTTTAATATACTTGGTAATTTTTGCTTTATATTTATAGTTTTTCAAGTATGTTTTTTGCTATGAAGAAAACTGTGTTACAGTATGGGCATCTTATTTTGTTGTCTGATATTTGGTTTTTTTCAATGTCTACTACTGCTCCACAGTTAGGGCATTTTACGACTATGCTTCCGTCAATAATTGAGAATTTTGTGATGATGTTATAGCTGTATTGTATTTTTTCTTTTTCTAGCATGAGTTTGGAGATAAATTTTTCGTTTTTCTCATCTAGTATTCCTTCTAGTCTTGTTTTGTTCGGTAGGCCATAAGCTATTAAAACTTTTAAGCTTTCGATTACTAATGTTCTTGCGATTTTTCTGCTTGAGTCATATGGTGGTATTAGGCCTATTATCGATGTGAGTTCGTCTAGTATTTCGTTAAAAGTTATTTCTCCCTTGATGATCGATGCACTATATACTTTGTGTAACAGATTTATTACAGGATTTAGTAGGGTGAGGTTTGCATCGTTTTTTATGGCTAGATCAGAGTAAACATGCAGGCCGTAAATATACCTGGCTACGATTGAGTTGAATGATGTGCTGACGTTCTTGGTAAAAAGGTCGATAAACTTGTTTACCTTATAAGATGTTTCCGGTCCTTTTTCTTTAATTTCAAAGATAAGGTCACGAAAATATCCGTCGTAGAAGTCGAACTCGGATATCTTAATGATATATTTTTTCGAAAATGTTCCTTTCTTTAAATATTCGAAGTTTATAATATATTCTAATGGAATTGAAAGGAAGTAAGACTTGTTTGGTATTGAGCTAAAAATTATGCTGTCGGAGAAAAATACTAGTTCTCCATTTATATTATATGGTTTACGAAAAACTGTATTTTCTCTATTACTAATAAAACTGTATATATTGGAATATGTTTTTATCTCTTCTTCCGCAAGGGTGACAATCTCTTTCCATAAAAGTAATGACATATCCAATATATTTTTGTGTTATATAACTAAAATTAATTTTTATTTTTATTAGATTGTTTATATGGTTTTGTAAAAAGTTTTTCTAGTCTGTATGATTTCTATCCAATTTTCTGAAATATAGATATGGTTGTCTTTTTGGATGCTGACTTTTCTAGAAATATGGTAGTAGGGGGATTTTTCCTTTGTTTTGTCAATTTTCCTATGACAAAATATAACTGGTATTTTCTTTTGGTTTTTAGTTATGATGTTCTATATTTCACGGTTTTATTGTTGTTTATTGCTAGGTTCACCATATTTATAAGTAGCTATTTTATAGGCTATTGTTGTTTTAGTAGAAATAAAAAAAGGATTATTTTTGATGTTTTCTTCTTCTATATAAAATGACGGTTATAATCGTTGTTATGACTGCTATGATTAGTGTTGTAAGTATTACCCTAGAGTAGTCCTCTACGTATATAGCCTGCACATATAGCTTAGGATTATATCCTTTAAAGATAAAGTCTATCTTGTTTTTTGTAGAGTTTATGGACCCAGTCCATTTTTTAAAAACATATTTTCCGCCTAGTATGCCCAGTATACCTGACATGTCTATGGATCTAGGTGCATATAATACTACTTTTACTCCTTCCCTATATGTGCCGGAGCCTTTTATGGCATAGCCTATATTGGAAGAAACTTTTAGAGTATATCTCATCACGACATTTATTATCTTAAACGTCTTATTGCTGGCTCCTTCATTGTCAGTCACTGTTAGGACAACTTCATAGTATCCAAGTCTATGATATGTATGCGTAACCTTTTTACCGGATGCCTCTCCTCCGTCTCCAAAATTCCATCTGTATGAAACTATTGATCCGTCAGGATCTGTTGAGGCTGATCCGTCAAAGGTGACTTTCTCACCTAATCCTATCTTAGTTGGTGTGTTGCTGAATATTGCCTTAGGGAAAAGGTTTGTGCTTGCTACAACTACTAATGGAGGCGTCGTTCTTCCCTCATAATAGACATATGCAACTATGCTGTATACTACACTTTTTCTCGCTGAGGAGGTGTTCCAAACTGAGGAGAAAATGAGTAGCTTTTTAGGGGCTAGAGAGGAGAAGTTGTGGCGAAAAACTTTGACAGTTTTATCTTCTTCGATGATCTTGAAGAAACATGTTCCTGATAAGGTTGTTGAGCCAGCGTTTATGATCTTAACCATGATCTTTATTTTGTCACCTATCTTGAAATGCTGTGGATTTACTACAAACTTTGTGATGTTTATCAGCGACTTACCTAGTCTAAAGGAGTAGGTTTTCTTATCAAGCCAATGGCCTTCCGTATCGTTTATAGTTACTTCGATACAGTAGTCTCCTGTAGGAAGACTACTAGTGTTAAAAACGATTGTGACCGAGGCTTCGCCGAATAAACCGTGTAGTGTTCTCAATGGTAGACTTTCAACTATCTCATATGAGCCATATTTTTTTATCAGGGCACCTATAACAGCGTCTATGGGTTTTCCAGAGTTATTTAACAGAATGTTTACATAGACCTTTTCTCCAGGTTCATAGATTATCTTGTCGGTTGATAAGTAAGTTATAGACAATTTTGTAAATGTATAAATGATCTTAAACTTGTAATGGCTATAAAACCTAGCCTCCATTGTTTCAGGGTTATAGTGGAAGGGGAATATCTTTATTATTAGAAATGTGCTGCCGTCAGGATTAACCCATATACTCCACTCAAAATCTTTGGATGGATACCAGCCGTTCCTGTCTTCGATACCCTTCTTTTCCTCAGTGCCAACCTTAACAATAGTTAGGTTTAGCCCGGACGCTGTTACAAGCTTGGATTTGTTGATTAGAATGACATCCTGAACCCTATACCCTTTTGGATACATGACTTTGAGAGAGTAGTATGGGACACGGGGTTTACCAACTATCAGCAGTATATCGCCTCCAGGTATATCTACGTAGTCCCAGCCTTCACTTCTCGTAACCACGTATTCAGGTATATCTATCTCTATGGTCTTAGATGGTGGTTTTGCATTGGTTGCTGTGGGAAAAACTAGTAATAGGCAGAAAATAAGGATAACAGTTATAATTCTCCTCAAGATCTATCCCCTACCTGGAAATTTTGGATCCCCGTAATAGTTCCATTCACAGATCCAGTGAATCCATCCTTCATGATATCTATCTCTCTCATATATAGTGAAAGCCTTGCCAGCACTCATAGTGTCCAGGTTCCACATATTCCTATAGGATGAGTCGAATATATTGGTAATAGTCCAAGAAGCCTTCCACATACCTACAAGCTCCGTCGACCCTATGAATACAGCTGCACCTTTCTCGAAGAATGCCTCGCCAAAACTATAGTCTCCATCAGGCTCGTAGTCCCCAGTTTCGCATCCAAAGGAGTATACTATGGGATGCTTTTCAAAATTCCATAAATACTTCCAATTTTTTCCTGTCGGAGAAGCCTCGTATGGGTTTCCGTGACCATAAATGATAACGATGCTTACTTGTGGGGTCAATGTACTAAAGCGTTTATTAGCTAGCTCATCAGCATCATCGCTCGTGGATACAAGTTCATAATAACTGCTTGTAGGGCCGTTCCTGTTTCGGAGAATAACTATTCTTTGATGGGGGTCTTCGACAACTGTACCTATGTCGATACAATCATACCTTGTACGTCTACCAGTATAACGTATTCCGTGGAACCAATCATTAATGTCGAAAAACCTGCTATACAGCTTTTTTACTCTCCAAACTGTATCATCCCAATAATATCTATAGATGGCGTCATCCTCATCGATAATTATCACTATATCGTCTAGCCTATCCCCATCGACGTCTCCTATAGCTAATCCATCATAATGTGTGAAACGTACATGTTCTTCACTGTCTCCTTTCATAACACTACTAACTTGGACGACTCTCACATCATCAATTTTTCCATAGATGTCGTGGATATCGATTATATATATCGTCTCATCATCATCCCTTACTATAACTATTTCATCTCTATCCCAGTAAATGTTTCTACCACTCCTAATAGTACTCCTAACGTTTCCAATAGCGAATCCATCAAATGCCGTGAAATCAAATGGTAGATAAAAAAGGTCTTTTAATACTATCTCCCATTCACCATCTTCCTCTGAGAGACCATAAATCCATATTCTATCGGTTGAATGCTGTGCTATGACTATCTCCTCTCTATTTTCTATATCATATTGTCCTACAAGATCTCCTACAGCGACAGCATCCCAGTCATCGAAATGTATATTACATGATGCTAATAGGGTTCCATCCGGCTTATATACATACAATATGTCTCTGTCACCGTCGTTCAACGCAACAATTATTTCATCAATTCCGTCACCATCCAAATTTCCGACAGCTAATCCGCTACGGCGGTTAAAAATACAGGGAAAACGATTCATAAAACTTCCATCAGGTTTATATATGCTGATATAACCTCTTGTAGAAGCAACTATTATTTCTTCGATATCATCTTCGTCAACGTCTCCTAGGACAAACGCGTCACCCTCTATGAAATCTATATTCCATTCACGTTCAACAAAATAGTTCCAGTAAATGTTTTCTCCAGTATAGCCTGATCCGACCATGTCGTTGATTACGTCCATAGTACATGGTACGAATGGATCGCCACGGCTCGTCTCATAGCCTGCGAGCGCTATAGCAAAATCGGTATCAAAACCGTGTCCAGAAGCTACAGAGATGCTGGCATCGATAGGCCAAAGCAGGGCTGAAGAACCATCAACTATCCCGTTTCTACCTATTATTCTACCGACTATCAGGTCTGGGGCGCCGTCACCTGTAGTGTCACCAAAATAATTATCGCTTAGTTTAGCGTGTCCATCACCTCCGATTCCATGCGGTATTATGTATTCATAGGAGGGGACTATTTCAGTTTCGCCTATTATAAGGAGGTATGCGTCGAGGTCGCTTTCCGGTACGGGAATTGTGAAGCTGATACTAAGCTTGTTAGCCCATTCTCCACCTGGAGAGATCAATGCCTTAAACTGTTCTCTAGAAGTTTCATCTAGATAGCCTAAGACTCCTCGTTTGATCATTGCAAGCTTTGCAGCTTTCCATAATAGGTGGTTTATGACGTTTTCTCTTTCAGGATGATTATCTATATTAAACAATCTAGATGGGTTGGTTACGATTAAAAAGTTGGCGTATGCAAAGGCTTCGTTAAGGTCGTTTAGTCCGTTTCTATTATCGTCTTCAAGTGAAGGAGAATATGGTAGGTCGACTGTAAACATATAGTTGTCATGGTTACTTGAGAGTGTTATACTTGTGTAGGTGCCGATAACATAGTTTTCTGCTGATAAAACGGGATGAAAGAGTATAGGTACCACAATGTACTGGAAAACACTTACTCCTCCTGGTCTCAGTGCAGCCTCTGGATGAGGAGCTATAACTATTCGTGTAGTTTGTAGATCATAATCATAAAATACCTGTGTGAAAGAGGTAAGAGGTATAGCTTGGAAGCCTCGAACTTCATCAATTATTTGAAATTTGCTTAGTGTCTTTGTCCCAGTATTTGTAATTGATAGGGTTACTAGAAAGTAGTTTCCTCTTCTCTCTACTTCTCTCTCTACAAGTATGTCGATAAGCTCCATTTTTAGGGGTGGTGGAACATATTCAATAGTGGCTATGGTGACTCTTGTTGTTGCTTTTCCACGGTTTCCTGAGTTATCCCAGGCAAATACTTCTATAGTATGTGTGCTGTCAGGTTCAAGACCGGTCGTATTCCATAGATATGTTAGTGTGAGACTGTTGGATCTAGGATTGGGTACAATTTCTCTTCTAAGAAAATTGTATCGGAATGGTGTATACACCCATCTCTCTAAGAGGTTGCCATCTATGTATATTTCAGCCTTAGTTATGTATCCGGTAGGCTCGCCTGCTAGCGCAGTATCCCTGATAAAGGCCTCTATCTCAACCATACCGATAACCTTCTTACCGTTTGGTGGTTTAATTATCGAAACTAGAGGTGGCCTGGTATCCGGTGAAGGGTTTTTAATATTGTCTTTTTTAGTATCTAAGCCTTTGTTACCGAATAGGTCATATGCCATTGCTGTAAAGGAGTGAAGACCGTTTTCATGAAGAGAGGTGTTTAATATCCATATATATGGGGGTGAAAAATCTGTAAACTTGACGACGCCGTCAATAGAGAAAGAGACATGTGACACACCAATGTTGTCGCTTACGATTGCTTTTATCTCTATGATTCCTTTCAGATTTTTAGGTAGTATAAGTTTCACTTTTGGTTTCTCATTATCGGTGAGCGGCTTAGTCTCAAATATCATTGTACGGCTCTTAACCCTTCCTCCACATCTATCGACTGACCCTACGAGATAGCGATATGTTGTCCCAGGCTTAAGCCCTTTCAAAAGGACACTATGCTTCTTCACTAGTTTAGGGTTATAGACCGAGTCGGTAAACCCGCTTGATCTGTCACTATAGTTTATAAAGCTGCTACCAGGTATGTTCGTAGCCCATATTATTAGTGCAGAGTCCTTAGTAATATTTACGACTTTTGGCCCTGAGACTATTTTTATGGGTTTGAACTGCCATTTACACAGGGTTTCAAGACAATTGTTGTTTTCATTTGATTCCTTTATGGAATCTTCTACATCGACACAAACCTTAATCTTTAGGTCTTGGCACTCAGGCATTTTATATTTCTTAAACCATGACTTGTAGGTCTGGCCTGGATTCAAGTTGACGTTTAAATAGTCTCGGGCAACTTCTTCGTTATTCACGTATAGAGCCACATAGTAGCCTGATTCAGCGTTGCCTTTACCATCATTTTTTATGATGTAGCCTACACTGTTATTTTTCCAGCTGCATTTTATCTCCGTGACTATGAGGTCGGGATATAATATTTCTTCAACTTTTATGACGGCTACATGCCATTCTTTAGGCCCTAGTTTTTTACCGGTTGCCAGATTGATCTGGAAGGAGGGCCAGATCTTCCAAGTGCCTGGTTTGTCAAGTTTTCTCTCAGAGCTGAATATGATTGTTTTGCCGACTGCAAGTTTCTTATTCTTGTATATGTGTCCGAAAGATCTGTCCTTGTTGTCAGGGTCTCTTACTGCAGCAAATACTCCGAGCTCAGCAAACTCTATTTCGTTCTGGCCCCAGTTTCTTAGCTTAAACTCTACCTTGACAGTGTCTCCAACTTTAGGAGATGAGGGGCCGGTGACCTTGAAATCTGTCAGTTCTAGTAGAAGCCCGGGGGCTGGAGAATAATAGTCAGGACCGGCATAGTAGTGTAGAACAGCTGCTTCAGTAAGCGGAGATAAGAGATCAATGTAGGCTACTAGAAATAGGATTATTCCCAATAAATATTTTCTTTTTTCCACTAAACTCTCCTATTTTTAGAGGTTAAAAATCTCTTTTTATAAAAATAGTAATATTGCTAGTAAAATATATATTTTATCTAGTATTATTGTAAAATTTATAGGATTTATACTAAAAGTTTAATACTGTTGTTAGCATATTATAATTATGGAAGAGGTCTGCGGACTTCTCTTTGAGATATCGAGTAAAAAAAGATTAAGGATTCTCATAGAGGCACAGAAGCAAAGCCTTAGAATCTCACACGTCTCAAAGATGCTGAACATTACTACAGCGGAAGCGTCTAGACATCTTAATAGGCTAAGCAACGTTAAACTGGTTCGAAGAGACAATAAAGGCTTATACACTCTTACACCGTTTGGCAGGCTAGTATTAATACTGCTTCCAAGCCTAATCTTCATTCTGCAACACAGGGATTATTTTATGAACCATGAGGTATTCCATATACCTTATAAATTTCTTGGAAGGATTGGTGTAGTCTCGGGTGGAGTTCTGTGTGATAATGCCATGACATGTTTTAGTAGAATCGAGGTCATGCTTCGTGAGGCGAGTGAATATATATGGATACTTTCGGACCAAATTCCTGCAAGCATGCTCCAAACTATAATGGAAAAGATTAGGAAAGGCTTAGAGTTCCGGTTTATATATCCTGAAAAGTTTACACTGTTAGGCTCTAAACCTATTCCATGCTTCCAGAGAAGAACTCTACCCAAGATAACTTTAGGACTAATTATAACGGAGAAAAGAGCTTTGGTAGCGTTCCCATACATAGATGGGAAAATGGACTATATTGGCTTCATAGGTGGGGATCCCGAATTCCATAAGTGGGCTGAGGAACTATATCAATACTACTGGAAAAGTTCGAAGCCGGAAAAATCATGCTTCAATAGGCATAAAGCTGATCAATAGGGTATAGAGCACTATTTTGTCATAGGAAAATTTGACAAAAATGGTAGCCAGTATCCTCTTTTAATAATGTTTATTTCTGTATGTATACTTTTAATCTTGTTGTATCAAAATTTCTTATAGAGCATTAGATTATTTTTAAGCGTTTTAAACAACTCTGCAAATTGTTATCTTTTCTATTTCAAGTCTGAAGCTTCCTATAATTCTTACTCACTTAAAGCCTTTTAATTATTTTTTGTTACTCTGGTTTTTAACACCTTATTGTTTGTTTAGTTGATTTGTGTAGGGATATAGTTTATAATAAATATATAAGATGTGTATGCTATATATTATGGGTGAAAAATCTTTTAGTAGGATTACTCAAGTTGCTATTGTTGTTTAGGATATAGAGAGGGCTGTTAGGGCTTGGAGCAATGTTTTGGGCGTAGAGGTTCCTGAGATTGTTGAGACTGCTGGTTGGTCTAGGAGTAAGGTTATGTATAGGGGTAGGCGGTCTGAGGCTAGGGCGAGGCTTGCTTTCTTTAAGTTTGATAATATAGTTTTGGAGCTTATAGAGCCTATTGGGGGTCCAAGTACATGGAAGGAGTTCTTGGAAAATAATGGGTTTGGTCTTCATCATATAGCTTTTAATTTTGGGAGTTTTGAGGAGGCTAGGAGCACATTGGAGAAAATAGGGGGCGAAGTTGTTCAGGAGGGTAAATTTGAGGGAGGAGGATATATCTATGTTTATTCTAGGGAATTGGGAGCAATAATAGAGTTGCTATATAGTGATTAGAAGATAGTTTTATAAATAGTCTTTTTGTAGGAAGAAAGGTTTCTTTAATATTTTTCAAGTAGAAAGATGTATTAGAATTTATCGATGGGGTTGTTCTAAATGTGAGATTTTTATGTTCTGTTGTGATAAAAGAGATGGTTTATTTGCTTATAATCTATCTTTATCATTTTTATCTGAGGCTATTCTATCTGTGACTTGTTAGAGGGGAAAGGTCATTAATGTGTTTTGGATAGATTGTTTGGAATGGCTATGATTACTGGAGACTTGAGGCGTTTATGGTTTGCGACTCTTTTCTTATATGTCGCTTCAGGTTTTGTTTTTCCTATATTTCCTGTTTATATGTCTTTTAGGGGGTTGGGGCCTTTTGAGATTGGTTTGGTTGCTTCAGTCGCTACTCTATTATCTATTTTTCCTGTCGCTGTTATAGGCCATGTGTCGGATGTAGTTAACAGGGAGAGGCTTGAAGGTTTTTTGGGTTATATACTGTTTGTTCTCGTGTTGCTTTATGTTTTTGTTGGGAGTTTTATCCAATTTCTTCTTTTGCATCCGGTCTATATAACTCTGGTATATGCGTATATGACTCTTTCTGGAGCTATAGCTATGGACTATATTGTGTCAAGTAGAGGTATGGGTTTTGGACGTTTTCGTACTTCTGGTGCTGTGGGCTGGGTTTTCGGTACTTTTCTAGGAGGGTGGGTAGTGGATAATTTTGGTTTTTTCTATGTTTTTATTTTTTCCTCCATGTTTTTTGTTGTCTCTGCATCATTGTTTATTATAGGAGGATTAAAGAAAAAAGAGGTAAGAGAAGCAAGGGACACAGTATATCACTTGGAAGCATTTAGGAAAGTGTTATCTAATAAAACTGTCTCTACTCTATATGCCTCTATCTTTATAGCTTGGTTGACGACGCCTGCATACTATACTTTTCTTCCGCTCTACATGACTAAGGAGCTCGGCACGTCACGTTTTCTCAGCTCGGTGGCTTTTACGATTACGCCGTTTGCAGAGGTTCCGGCGATGATATTTTTTGGTTCCTTGTCGGATAGAATTGGGAGGAAGAAGGTTATTGCTCTATGCTTAGCTGCATACCCGGTAAGATATTTGTTGACGGTTACTGGAGGTCTTCTACATGAGCCTTTGCTCGTTATAGTGGTACAACTTCTTCATGGTCTAACTTTTGGCGGTTTATATGTTGTTAGTGTAGCATATCTGTCAGAGAGTGTGGGGACGGAGTTTAAAGGCTTGGCGTTGAGCCTATATACTATTTTCTCAAACATAGGTAGTTTTATCGGAAACTATGTGCTGGGATATATGGTTGATGTTTATGGTTTTACATTAATGTATTATGCTGCAGCTCTTTTTTCATCGTTTTCAGTTCCTATACTTGTTATACTTTCGAGAAGACGATAAACAGAAACATTTTCGCTTTTCTCCATAATTAAAGGCTTAGTAAAATTGGTGTTTTCAATATTATAAGGATTATTTTAAGAATATGATTTTGTAGTCTTAGAAAACGTGTTAATTTGACACAATGTTATGTTCTATATAAAAATGATATTCTCCTTATTTAGGTATATATACAGTATATTCTATGAGAATTTAGATTGGTTGGAGTATCTTTATTTTTATGTCTTTCCATATCCACCTGTTATTTTCTGTGAAGTGCCATAATGGTGGAAGATAAGATTTCATGTTTTTGTTAGACATGACTAGATCTCCTAGAGGCATCTCTACGTCAAACATTGAGATTATACGGTATATATTTTCGAAAATGTGGCATGGAGGTTGTCCGACTAGGATAGCTTTATCTGTATCTATGGATGTCAGATAGAATGTTGGGAGGTTGATTAGTATTCTTGCTAGGATTGGGGCTTCTTTACCCTCGAAATAGAATATTCTGAAGGGTACTAGGTATGAGTCATATAATGGTATGATGGAGTTGTAGAGCCATAGTTTTTTGATATGTTTTTTATAGTGGTAGCTTAATGCCTGTTTTGATATTAGTGGGAAGTCGGGATCATGTTTCCTTATATGTCGGACGCTTCTTGTTAAGGGTTCGAAGGGATGCTTATATTTTCTGAAGATTAATGCGATGTCAATCTTGTCTGGTGCCTTATTAGTATAATCAGTGTTGTCGACGGGATAATTAAGGTTGTCGTATTTTTCGTAAAAGACGTTGAAGACTGGAATTATGGTCTCGCTTGATTCCAGGTATAATGAGAGAGGTGAGTCAGGTTTCCATTTATATGTTTCATAACCGATTATAGTTTTGACTGGTTCGTTGTCGAAAGATTTTACAAATGCTTCTCTGTAGATATATGGGACAAATGCGCTTACCATATAGTATGGCTTAACGCCGAAAACTTTACGGATAGAGACGGTGAGTGGATGAATGTTTTCAATTTTTTGGTATCCGTTGAAAAATAGTGTGATATGCACTAAGTTCATTTTTTTAAAATCTACAATATAGTTGAAACTAGCTTTGCTTTTAAGCATGGTGTATAATCTATATACTGTTACATAGGAAGTATTCATATTTTTTGAAATTTCAGTCAAAGATTCTGAATACTGTGCCGATCTGATAAATTGCCATTCTTTAGCTGTTATTTTTAAGTTATAGCAGTCATTCATTCCATTTATAAAAATAGAAAAAAGAATTTATAATTTTTGCTTAAAAAACATTTTTGTTTACCATGGGAGTGGATCGGGACCGTTTGGTATGCCTCCTGGGACATCTCCTCCATCATCGTCGTCAAAATAAATTCTATAGTACCTCATTTTTTCACCAAAAATTTTATTAATTATTAGCATAATAGTTTTACTTTTATAGGTAAAACTATAATGCAAAATGAATAAAAGTCAAATTAGGAGAAGTAATTATTGGTTTTTTGATGTCTGATTTTTAGACTATTGGTATTTTCTGTATTTAGAGTGTCTGGTTCCTTGTGGTTTGCCAGGTTTTTAATCTGGTATTGATGGTAACTTTATTCTGATGGGTTTAGAAATATATCTTGGTGTTTTCAGTGTTTTGGTTTTGTGTTATGTTTTTTAGTTTTGTTATATGTGTGTCTTTTTACGTGTTGGCTTTTAGGTTTTATGGATTGTTTTCGTCTAGGTTTGGGTTTATTAGAGGTGTTTTAGGTTGGTTGCTTTATATTTTTTGGATGGGTTTATGGTTTAGCCCTCAGCCTAGATTCTCTATTTGTTTTGGTGGATGTGTATTTATCTCTTTTTTGTCTATGAGGTTCTCATTGGTTGATGTTTGTTTGGGTTTGCCTTTTATCGTTTTGGGCGGTGTATTAGGCTTATGGGGTGTTTATGAGTTGTCATTCAGTGTTTCGAGTCATTTAGAGCTGTGTAGAGTTGTGATGAGTGGTATTTACTCTAGGGTTAGACATCCACAGTATCTCGGCGGTTTTTTAGCACATGCTGGTTTTTCTCTGTTATTGTCTGGTTTATATTCCTTAATGGTTTCGCCTATTGTGTTTAACTGCATATATATGATGACTCTCGCTGAAGAGCAGTATTTACTGCATCGTTTCAGGGAACAATATAGAGAATATATGGAGAGAGTACCCAGGTTTCTACCTATAAATATTTAATTATGGTTAGGTTGCTTTAGACATTTATGAGGGTTGGTTAGGCTAGATTCTTGTTATTATGAATTCACAGTATGGGTCTCCCATAGATATACAATTTGTTTCTTTGACATCTATCTTTTTAATGTCTAGATCCCATAGTCCTGCAAACCATCCTGCTAGGATTCCACGCATGAAATGGCTTTGGGGTTTATTGCTTCCTATAAATAGTTCGCATTCAAAGTTATTATATACTCTGAGAGCGGCTCTATTATTGCTATATGATACAACTTCTATTATTCCAAAGCCTACTATTCTAGAATATTCTGCACCTATTTTTAGGAGTTCATCGATGTCTGAGCCATATTTTTCCTTTATGTTTTTGAATGCGTCGTATCCATAGTTGAAGCCTATATGATACTGTACTGCTTTGAATCCTTCACCATAGTCTTCACGCATTTTCTTTATCAATGCAGCGTATCCAGATTTTCGGAAAACTATTACTCTTTCATTGATAAATAGTTGTGGAAAAGAATATGAGTCTGTTATCAATCCCTTTTTTATAGGTTTTATTAACAAAGTTTTCTTTACATATGGAGTATTTGTAAAGGTTTTAAGAATTTCTTCAGGTTTGGTGTTTGTGTTTGTTAGGTCTAGAAAAATTATTACTATTGTATCATTTGTTTTTGTAGTCCGGATATAATTTTAGAAATTTTATAATGCCTTTATACTTGGAAATTTTTTCGATAAGTATGTTTTGGAGAGTATATTTGTTTGCCATTTCTTTGTCAAATATCACATGGAAGCCATAGATTTTTTCCCAGGTTCATATATGACGTTTGCTATATAGATTGGGTAGAAAATGATGTTCTTATACATGTTTCATCCTTGTATGTTAAAATTGAGGAGTATATAATTTTTTAAAAAAGAGAGTATTTATTTTTATTTTTTATTTTCGATATTTTAATCTGTTAGGATCGGGTGTCTAAATTATGAATGATTTTTGTTATTTGTATGCTTTTATAATTTGTTTTGGGTGATTGTCTTGGATGTTAGGGAGAGGGTTTTTGCTGCGTTGGAGTGGTGTGATCTAGACTATGTTCCTTGGATTGTTAAGTCTGGACATTTGCCTCGTGGAGAATGGGAGAGGCTTTTGAGGAATAGGGGTCTTGGGGTCTCTATTAGTGGTAGTGTTTTTCGTGTGGTGTTTCGTGACGTTGTTTTTTCTCGTATTGTTAAGGGAGACTATATCTATAATATATGTGAGACACCGGTTGGGAGTTTGAGGGAGGTTACTAGGACTGGGTTGCCTTCTGAGGGCGGAGAGAGAAGTGATAAATGGGTTGTTGAGCATATGGTTAAGAGTGTTGATGATTTTAAGGTTCTTGAGTATCTTTTTGAGGACATGGTTTTTGAGCCTTGTTTTAGGGATTTTGAGCTGGTTGATGAGGCTTTGGGTGGGGATGGTGTTGCGTATGCTGGTGTTGGTTATTCTCCTTTGATGGAGCTTATCGTTAGGTATATGGGTTTTAGGAATTTTGCCCGTGTGTTTAAGAGTGATCCTGGGAGATTGGAGGATGTTCTGGAGGTTATCCATGAGAAGAAGCTTGAGGTTTGTCGGCTTGTAGCTGAGTCTCCGGCTAGGATTGTTTTGATCGGTGATAATATTGATGAGGTTTTGGTTGATCATAGGCTTTTCAGGAAGTATTGCGTTCCTTTTTATCAGGAGTATACAGATGTTCTTAGATCTAGGGGAAAGATTGTTGGATCACATATGGATGGTAGGCTTAGGAGTCTTAGGGAGTTGATAGCTGAGGCTGGTTTTGATTTTATACATGGTTTTACTCCTCCACCTGGAGGTAATCTAGGTTTAGGTGAGGCTAGAGAGTCATGGGGGAGGACTGCTTTATGGGTTAATATTCCTGAGGTTGTTTTCTATGAGGATGCTTCAAGTATAGTTGGCTATGTTCGGGGCTT
>Ga0190304_1000704_pt1 | contig 15587 bp, 15 predicted proteins | sample 48700712_MG_FD_161670 | JGI IMG/M metagenome (GOLD analysis project Ga0190304, IMG submission 161670) | Hydrothermal vent sediment bacterial communities from Southern Trench, Guaymas Basin, Mexico - 4870-07-1--2_MG | ecosystem: Environmental > Aquatic > Marine > Hydrothermal vents > Sediment ... | reverse complement strand
TCAGACATTTTTCTTTTGATTAAATCAGGTCTTATTAAAAGCATTTTACCACAATAGGTTTCTCCAAAACAACAAACATTTCTCTCAAGGAGGTTAAGAAAAAGCCAATCGGTTAGAACCTAAAGCCCTAATGGATTTATTGAGATTCATTTAAGGAAGTGTTAGAATTAAAGAATTGTCAAAGAAGAGATTTTAAGAAAATGCCCTAAAAATGAGGAGATTTTTTGAGAGGATAAGAGAACCAAAGGAAAAGATTACTATAGAGGAAAAGAAGAGGGTCCCTGAAAGCCATTGGTTTGAAATTGGAAAGGAATTATACGAAAAACTGGGCAAGGTTCCTGACCCCTTGCAAATCAGGGCTCAAGCTATTGTTAGCGCCTTTCGCATTCCCTCTTTTCCTTATTCCTCTATTGAAAAAAAAGAAAAAAGAGGGAAAGAAGAAAAAGAAAGAGACAAAATAATTGCCGAATATCTTACCAATATACCAGGCGTTTGGATAGACAAAGAAAAGGGTATCATTTCCTCTGACTTCAGAGACCTGTATCCAGATGGGCTACCAGAGGAGTTAAAAGGAGCTCTCTCTCCAGATACCCTAGAAATAATGGAGATTGAATATGAACATCTCAAGAAAATTAACCCAGACACAAAAAACGACAATAAAGCCGATTATCCAATTCATTATTTCAGATTACCTGGTGGAGTTGACCTTTTTATGAAAGGATACAAGCATGATAATCCAAAATGGCAAAAAAGGCATGGAAAATATCTTAAAAGAATGAACAAAATAGCCGAAGTAATTTGTATTGAAGGACTTTCTTGGGTTCCCCTTGGGGAAAGTCTTGAGCTTTATTGGAGCAAACGGAAGTTTCAAAAAGGAGATTTTGACAAATTAATGAAAGAAGCGGTTAAAGGAGGATTTAGAGGTCTTTTTACTGAGATTGACGCCAGAGATGAATCAAAAATTGAAATGGATAGCACAGAGTTGCTCATATTTCCATATTTATCAGATGCCTTCTTTTCAGAATTCTTTAAATTTTTAGAAGCCCAGCATCCCAAACTTAAAGAAGAAATTGGCACTGCTGAAAAATTAAAAGAATATCTTGTCGCTTTGTCAATTACAAAAGAGGGGGTACTTATTAGAGCAAAAGAGATGATTTTTCATAGAGGAAAACAATATTGGGCATTTCCTTATATTACAAAAGAAGGAAAAGTCTCCTTTAAACCTACCCTTTTTGAACTCGGTCAACATCTCTTTTCTGATGCCTTGGCAACAATCAAACTCCATCTAATTGCCAGATTAATGGCAGAAGGCAAGATTAAAAAGGGTCCCATTATAGATTACGAAGGAGCAGGCCATCTGTCCAGCAAGACATTTTTTCTAAAGCACCCTGAGTATGCAATGGAGGTGGTATTGAGAATGATAAACGAGTTAATGGCAGGAAGGGTAGAAGAAGGTCAAATAGAGCAAATCTATGATGTCTTTAGAAAACCAAACTGGCAGGAGGCGGTTAAAGAAATTGCCAAACTTGTTTTCAAAAAACCCTCTTCAAATGGAAAAGAACTCTTAGATGAAAAAATTGATTTTCTGGAAACCTTCAACCTTGACTCTCAAGAAATCATTCCTTCTGATGAAGAGATTGAACAGATAAGAGAGAAGATAGGAAGGACGAAAGGAGAATAAGAGGTTTTAAAAAAATGGAAAAGATGGAAAAAATGAAAGAGGTTTTAGAAGAGGAGACGATATTGTTTATTAGCGTTCTTAAGTGGATTGCTCTTGCTACATTCATTGGAATAATTGTGGGATTTTCAACCGGATTATTTTTGAAGACCCTTGTCTTTACTGTAAATTTAACTGCTTCTCATCGTTACTATTTTTTCCTTCTGCCCCTTGCCTTGCTGGTAAGCAGTTTTTTGACAATGTTGTGCCCAGGTAGCGAGGGACATGGAACCGAAAAGGTAATAGAGGCAATTCACAGATATTCAGGAAAAATTAGGCCCTTAGTTATTCCGGTAAAATTTTTGGCTACAATAGTGACAATAGCCGGAGGAGGCTCTGTAGGGAAGGAAGGCCCTGCTGCTCAAATTGGAGCAGGGCTTTCCTCTCTTTTTGCTGGTCTTTTCAGGTTTGATGAAAGAGACCGCAAAAAATTGGTCATTTGTGGGATTAGCGCAGGTTTTGCCTCTATTTTTGGCACTCCCATAGCCGGAGCACTTTTTGGAGTGGAGGTTCTTTATGTGGGAGGTATTTTGTATGATGTGCTTTTACCTTCCTTTATCGCCGGAATGGCTAGTTACCATGTTTGCTTGGCCATGGGAATAAATTATTTTCATCACTCTTTAGGGGTTATTCCTGTCTTTAGTGGGTCATTTGTTATAAAAACAGTCATAGCCGGAATTTTCTTCGGGATTTGCGCCCGCCTTCTTATTGAGGTTATGAACCAGTTGAGAAAATTAGACGCTATCTTTCATTGGAAACCATTAAGGGCTGTTTTGGGAGGATTACTTCTTATTTTTTTAACCCTTGCTTTCTCTAATCAATATCTGGGTTTGGGCATTCAGACAATTCAAAGATGTCTTGAAGGAGGAGAGATTGTTTGGTATGCCTTTCTTTTGAAAATTATTTTTACCTCCCTTACCTTAAATTCCGGCGGAAGCGGCGGTATTGTTACTCCTATATTTTTTATTGGCGCTACCTCGGGCTCTCTTTTTGCAAGGATTTTTGGAGCGGACCCATCAACATTTTCAGCCATTGGCCTTGTTGCCCTTCTTGCTGGAGCGGGAAACGCGCCAATTTCTGCAAGTGTTATGGCAGTAGAGTTATTTGGTTCAAAAATAGGAGTCTATGCCAGCATCGCTTCTGTTATAAGTTTTATTATGACCGGCCACGCAAGCGTATACCCCTCTCAGGTTTTGGCTATGAAAAAATCAGCCACCATTGATGTGGAAACGGGAAAAGAAGTGGAAACCGTACATCCGAGATTAAAACTAAGGAGAAAAAGTATAACCTATCTATTGGCAAAGATTATTAAAAAGATACTCTAATCAGTGCTTGCAAAATTAGTAAATAGTGGTATAATGCCTCTTAGGGTATGAGAGGAGTTATATCTTTTTTTTGGGAGGTTTTTAAAATTGTTGTCATCGCCCTAGCTATTGTTTTGCCTGTTCGCTATTTTTTATTTCAGCCCTTTATTGTCAAGGGGCAGTCAATGGAGCCGAACTTCCAAAACAATAATTACCTGATTGTGGATGAACTATCCTACAGGTTTAGGGATCCAGTCAGGGGAGAGGTGGTTATTTTCTATTACCCCAGAAATCCAAAGACCCGCTTCATAAAAAGGATAATTGGTTTGCCCGGAGAGACTCTTGAGATTAAAGGAGGAAAGGTAAAAATTAACGGCAAGGTTTTAGATGAATCAGAGTATCTTCCTCCCGGTACACAGACCATAGGAGACATTCGGATATCCCTAAAGAAGGACGAATATTTCGTTTTGGGGGATAATCGGCTTTTTTCCTATGATTCCAGACGCTGGGGGGTGCTGCCGAGAAAATATATCATCGGCAGGGCAATTTTAAGGGCATGGCCGTTTACTATTTTTAGAGAGATTGAAGCCCCCGGTTTTTCAACCTAAACTATGAAAAAACCAAGGTTTCAGACACCGAGCGGAATGCGAGACATTCTTTCTGAAGAACTGAATTATTACCAGAAGATATTTGATATTTGTCAAAAGATGGCTGATTTTTACGGCTTTGAAAGGATTGAAACCCCTATTTTAGAACAAACCGAGCTCTTTTCAAGAGGCGTGGGTCAGGCTACGGATATTGTGAAAAAGGAGATGTTTAGTTTTAAGACCAAGGGAGGCGATGAATTGACCATGCGGCCAGAAGGGACAGCGCCGGTGGCTAGGGCGTATATTGAGGAGGGAATGCAGTCCCGGCCCCAGCCGGTAAAACTTTGGTATTTCGGACCCTTTTTTAGACATGAAAAACCCCAGCGAGGCAGATACCGCCAATTTTGGCAGTTTGGCTTTGAGGTTTTAGGTGAAGCAAGCCCGGTGATTGATGCTCAGATTATCCAGCTTTTTTTCAACATTTTAGGTGCCTTGAAATTCAAGGATCTTGCTGTTAAGATAAACAGCATTGGCTGTTCCACTTGTCGGCCTAGATTTAAAAGAATATTATCCTCTTATTTGAGAAATCGGGCGTCTTCTTTGTGTCCTGAGTGCCGGCGGCGCCTGAAGGAAAGTTCTTGGAGGGTGCTTGACTGCAAAGAGGAGAAATGTCAGGCGGTTATCAACAAGGCTCCCCAAATGCTTGACTATCTTTGCGAGATATGTCATAAACATTTTAAGAGTGTTTTGGAATTTTTAGACGAACTTTCCATTCCCTATATTTTAGAACCTCATTTGGTAAGGGGTTTGGATTATTATACAAAGACGGTTTTTGAAATTGTGGAGATGGGCAAGGAAGGGAAGAGTTTTGGCACGCTGGTCGGCGGTGGAAGATATGACAATTTAGTAAAAATCTTGGGAGGAGGTTTAGTTCCGGGATGTGGGGGAGCGGCTGGGGTTGAGAGAATAATAGAAGCGATGAAGGAAAGGGGAGTAAAGGTTTCTTCTCCTTCCTCTCCCAAGATATTTTTATGCCAATTGGGAACACTGGCTAAGAGAAAATCTTTAGTTTTGATTGAGAGGTTTCAGAAAAATAAAATTCCTATTGCCGAATTGCTGTCCAAGGATTCTCTGCGGGTTCAATTGGAGCGAGCCAATAAAATGGGAGCAAAGTATGTTTTGATCTTAGGTCAAAAGGAAGCCTTAGAAGATAAAATCATTATAAAAGATATGGAAACAGGCAGACAAAAATTGGTGGAGGTAAAAAAAGTGATAAACGAAATAAAGAAGCAACTAAAAAAGTAATCATTTTATGGCTTGCATTTTTTGTCAGATTATCAATAAGGAAGCACCTGCCAAAATTGTTTATGAGGACGAGAAGATTATTGCCTTTAAGGATATTCATCCAGTGGCTCCTGTTCATATTTTGGTGGTGCCAAAAAGACATATTGATTCTGTAGAAGATCTTAAGGAGGAAGATAGAGAATTGGCTGGGGGATTGATATTGGTTGCTAAAAAGGTTGCCCGGCAGTTTTCTATAAATAAAAGCGGTTATAAACTTGTTTTTAATGTTGGTCGAGGAGGTGGTCAAATTATAGACCATATTCATCTCCACTTGATAGGAGGATGGAAAAAAAATGCCATTAGAAGTTAAAAAAAGACCAAAAGAGACATCGCAGGCCCTTGTCCGCCGTTTTAATAGAATTCTAAAACAAAGCGGCATTTTGTTTCGGGCAAGAAAACTCCAGTTTCGGGAAAGAGAGAAATCCCGGGAAATGAAAAGAAGGGAAGCCTTGAGAAGGGAGGAAATAAAAAAGCGCTACAAAAAATTGGAGAAGCTTGGTAAAATATAAATGTTAAGGCAGGAAATTGAAAAAAATTTTCAGGAGGCAGTAAAAGAAAAAAAGGAAAGAGAGGTTTCTACCTTAAGGATGTTAAAAGCGGCGATTCTTGAGAGGGAAAGAAAAAAAAGATATAAACTAACCCAGGAGGGAAAAGAAAAAGAGCCAATTCTATCGGATGAGGAGGTGATACAGATTGTAATGTCAGAGATAAAAAAAAGAAGGGAATCCTTGGCTCTTTTTAGAAAGGGAAAAAGAGATGACCTGATAAGCCAGACAGAGAAAGAGATTGAGATTTTGGAAAGATACCTCCCAGAACAGGCCTCTCCGGAAGAGATTAGGACCTTAGCCAGAGAAATAATTAGGAAAACCGGAGCCAAAGAGATGAAAGATATGGGGCGGGTGATGTCTCAATTAATGGGCCGTCTTAAGGGAAAAGCGGAGGGAAAATTGGTTTCAGAAATTGTCAAGGAGTTGTTGTCTAAGTAATGTAAAATATGACAACAAGGATATTTGATAAAATTATTAAGGGTTTGATTTATTCAACCGTTTTTTTGCTTCCTCTTTTTTGGTTGCCCTTTTCTTTTGAAGTGTTTGAGTTTAACAAGCAGTTTCTTTTGTTCTTTCTTGTCTCCTTGACCCTAATTTTTTCTCTAGCCCGAATGATTTTTGTGGACAGAGAGATTCGTTTCAGGTTGGGCGTGCTGGATATTTCTGTTTTGGCCTTTCTCCTGATTGCAATTCTTTCAGTTGTATTTTCAGTTGACAGAGTTTCTTCTCTTTTTGGCTTTTACGGGAGGTTTACTAATGGCCTGATTGGCTTGCTTTCTGTTGTTGCCCTCTATTTTTTAATCAGCAACAATACCAAACCCTTTGTTTATTCTCCATCTTCCTCAGACAAGGAAGACGGGCAAATCTCAGATTCGGAAAAAAGAGGGATATTAACCCTCGACGGTTTACTTAAGGCCTTTTACTCCTCTGTATTTTTTGTGGTCTTGATATCTTATTTTTCAATCTTCGGTGTTTGGCAAAAATTGGGATTTAGCCGACTTCCTCATCTGGGAATTTTATCCCAGAGGATATTTAACCCCTCTTCTAACTTTTTGCAGGGATTGGCTGTGTTTTTGGCAATAGTTCTTGTCTTCCTTTGCGGTTTGATTTTGACTCGAAAAAAGGGCAGACCATTAGCCACCATCTTTTATTATCTTTTCTTAATTTCTATCTTGGGGCTTTTAATTGCAATTAATTTCCCTCCGGCTTGGACGGTAATTTTAATTTCTTTGTTTGCTTTTATTATCTTTTCTTTAGCCAGTCGGGTTTTTAGGGAAGATGTTAACCGTCTTCTCTTGATAATATTCTTACTCATAGTTTCTTCTTTCTTCCTGCTTTTTAGTCATTCTTTCTTTTTCCGATTGCCTTTCTTAAACAACTTGCCTCAAGAGCAACTTCTTAGCCAGAAGATAAGTTGGGAAACATCTTGGAATGCTCTTAAAAGTGGAACCAAACCCTTCCTCCTGGGTTCTGGTCCTGGTACCTTCCGCTATGATTTTTCTAAATTTAAACCGCTTAGTTTCAGCAAGAGTCCCCTTTGGACAATAAGGTTTGATAGACCGGCAAGTCATCTGTCTGAGATTTTAGCCACGATGGGAGTTGCGGGAGCCCTTTCCTATTTGATTCTAGTAGGGGTATTTCTGTTTATTTGTTATTCTCTACTGTTTAGAAAAAAGAGGGAGGGAGAATTAGAAGAAGGAAAAAAGATTTCTTTGGCTATTTTATCTGCCTTTTTGGCTTTGATTTCTGCTCATATTTTTTATTATCAGAATACTGTTTTGCTTTTTGCTTTTTGGTTTGTTTTAGCAATAGGGTCAGCAGTTTTGCCCTATTTCTCAAAAGAGAAGACTATTTCCTTTAAGAGTTTTCCTGAATTAGGTTTGGTTTTTTCAAGCATATTTCTTATTTTCTCTTTAGTTATTTTGGCCTCTTATTATCTTGGAGCGAGAATTTATTTGGCAGACTGCTATTATCGTCGTTCGCTTTTAGCCTCTGACATTGAAAAGAAGATCCAACTCTTGGAGAAGGCAGTGGGCCTTAATCCCTATTTTTCAACCTACCAGATTATTTTAGCCAAGGATTACGACCTTCAGATTAAGCAGAAGGGAGGTAGGGGAGTTACAAATTGGGCAAAAAGGGCAGTTGATTTGGCAAAAGGAGCAACCGAAAATTGGCCTAATGATGTGGCTGCCTGGGAGACATTGGGTATGATTTATCGCGATATTCGCCCTATCTCAACTGGTCCTGCTGGGGACTTTGCAGTAAAGGCTTTTAAAAAGGCAATTGATTTAGAACCGGGCAATCCGGTTTTGTTTACAGAGTTAGGAAAATTGTATCTTTCAAGCGATGCAAAAAAGGCAAGGGAATATTTTGCCAAAGCCAAAGAACTTAACCCCGCCTACCTTGATGCTCCTCTTCAGGAGGCTTTAACCTATGAAGCAGAAAAACCAGAAGAGGCAATAAAGCGTCTGGAGAGAATTGTTAAAAACAATTCTCCCAATTACCAGAATTACCTTCTTTTAGCAGAGGTTAGATTTCAATTGGGCCGACTTTATTTTAATGCCAACCGGCTTGATGAAGCAATTTTTCAGTTTAACAGAGCGCTTGACTTGGTTCCCAATCACTCCAATTCTCTTTATGCTCTTGGGTTGGCTTATAAAAAGAAGGGAGAGAAGGACAAGGCAATTTCTTATTTCAAAAGGGTTTTGGAACTGAATCCCGGCAATAAAGAAGTGGAGGAAGAAATAAACGACCTAAGAGAAGGGAAGGTAAAAAAGAAGTCTGGGAACGAAAAGTTAGAAAAATGAGAAAAACCTTAATTACTCTTTCTACCCTTGGAATTTTTATCGGAATTCTTCTTCCCTTTCAACTCAAGGCTCCTAAGGCAAGAGCAGAGGTTCAAATTTCTTCTCCTAGCAAGATAGCGGAAATTGTCACAATTACTGATAATACTCTTTTTGCTGTTGGCAGTCCTGCTAATCCGGAAACTCCGATGAGGCGAAAGATGGAGGTGATAGTTACTGCTTATTCTTCCACTCCTTGGGAGACAGATGATAGTCCAGAGATTACTGCTTCCGGTTCTCGCGTAAGGGAAGGGATTGTTGCCAATAATTTTCTCCCCTTGGGGACAAAAATTAAAATTCCAGAACTATTCGGGGATAGGGTTTTTGTGGTGGAAGACAGGATGCATTGGAAAAAAGGGAATTATCATATTGATATCTGGCTTCCCTCTTACCAAGAGGCGAAAAATTTTGGAGTTAAGCGGACCTATATCCTATATTGATTAAAAGTTAGGGGTCTGTCTAAACCGAGGTTTCTCATTTCTTTTTACCTGTTTTCTATTTTTGCCTCTCTTCACAGGGATTTGTATGTTAGAGGTTGCAAAAGATATTACTGATTTAATAGGAAGAACTCCCTTGATAAGGATAAATAAACTTACCAGCAAAAACGACGCAACGATCTGGGCAAAATTGGAGTGGTATAATATCGGCGGTTCAATAAAAGATAGGATGGTGCTTTATTTGATAAGATATGCCGAGGCAGAGGGAAAAATTAATAAAGAAAAAACAATATTAGAAGCAACCTCAGGAAATACAGGAATCGCTTTGGCAATGATTGCCGCATTAAGAGGTTATAAAACAACTATTATAATACCAGAATCAGCGAGCGTAGAAAGACAAAAGATAATAGAGGCATACGGGGCAAACCTTCTTTTTTCTTCGGGAGAAAAGGGGACGGCCGGGGCTATTGAACTTAAGGAAAAAATGCTCAAAGAATCTCCCGAAAAGTATGTTGACCTGGACCAATTTAAAAATCCGGTAAATGTTCTTGCTCATTATCAAACCACTGGCAAAGAGATTTTAGAGCAGACCGAAGGGAGATTAAATGCAGTAATTGTAGGCATAGGCACATCTGGTACCGGTGTAGGAATTTCCAAAAGGCTGAAAGAATACAATCAAGCAATAAAGATAATTGGGGTAACTCCTAAGAAGGGAGTAAGTATTCAGGGCTTAAGAAATCCTAACGAACCCTATCCTACCCAATTATTCAAAAAGGAGGCATTTGATGAGATTGTAGAAATAGGTAAAGAGGATATTGCAAAGACCTTTAAGGTCGCCAGAAGGATGGCAAAAGAGGAAGGACTGCTAATCGGTATGTCTTCAGGGGCGATAATGTGGGTGGCTCTTAGAAAAGCGAAGGAATTAGGCAAGGGGAAGACGATAGTGGCTGTTTTGCCTGATAATGGCCTAAAATATCTAACTACGCCATTATTTGGCTTACCATCTTGATGACAAAAGAAAAGGTTTCCCTTATTTCGGTTTGTGTTAACCTTGTTTTAGCCGCCGCTAAATTAGGAGTGGGTCTTTTTGTTAACAGTATTGCCTTAATTGCCGATGGACTTCATTCTTCTTTGGATATTTTTTCTTCCTTTGTTACTTTCTTGGGGATTAAAATCTCAAAAAGACCTGTTGACGAAAAGCATCCCTATGGGTTTTATCGGGTTGAGAGTTTGACCGGTCTTTTTGTTGCTTTGCTTTTATTTACCTCTGCTGTCTGGATTATTTGGGAAGGAATAGACTGTTTTTTATCACCCAAACCTGTTTACTTTAGCACTTGGGCAATAGGGCTGATGATGCTTTCTGTAGTTTTGAATGAATTAATGGCTCGTTTAAAATTTCGTTACGGTCGAAAGTATGAGAGTTTATCTCTCGTAGCCGACGCTGAACATTCAAGGGCGGATGTTCTTTCCTCTCTGGGAGTTTTAATAGGATTATTTTTGGTCAAATATTATGCTTTTGCCGATGCCATTGTGGCAATTTTGATCGGTCTTTATATAGTCTGGGAATCCTTTAAGGTTGGCAGAGAAATTACCGATTCCCTTTTGGATGTTTCAAATAAAGAGATTGAAGAGAGGATTAGAAAAATTTGTTCGGCTCATAAAATTGAAATATCCGGAATGAAGACCAGAAAAATCGGCGGGGCAAATTTTGCCGAACTAAAGATAAACATTGACCCAAAATTAAGGGTTAATCAGGTAAGCAAGATAACCAAAAGTTTGGAAGACAGATTGCTTCGGAATATTCCCGAACTAAAATATATCATCATTTCTATTGAACCCCATGAGATGAAAAGAGAGACCATTCTTTCTGAATTTGGTCCTAAAATTTGTACTACCCAAGGATTTGAAGAAATAGGACCCAAAAAATTAGGAAAAAGAACTATTATTCCTTTGGAAAAAGGCGAAATCTCCCAAAGTTTTGGAGCTAAAGAGTATTTGGTTTTAGATTTAGCAGAAGATGGAAAAATCTTACAAAAAGAAATTGTTAAAAACCCCTATTTCAAAAAAGGCACCCCTCATGGCGCCAGGCTTGTCAAGGCAGTTTCGGCCGACAAGGTTTTAACTAAAAGCATTGGTCCCAACGCCAAAAGAAATTTAGAGAGTTTTGGTGTGGAAATTGAGATTATTCCAGGGAATAAGAGATTAAGTGATATTTTAAAAGATTATGAAAATAGTTTTTCCCACTGATGGTAACAAATTAGAAGATGAAATTTGTCGTCATTTTGGCAGGGCAAAAAACTTTTTGATTTTTGATACTGAAGAAAAAGACATTAAAGTTTATCCCAATCCGGAGGCGAAGGGAGAAGCGATTTTGCCTCCAGAATTTTTAAAGAAGTTGGGGGTTGATGCGGTAATTTGTTTTGGTTTGGGACCGAGGGCCTTCAATCTATTTAAGAATTATAAGATAAAGACAAAAAAAGCATCAAAAAGGACTATTAAAGAGAATATGAATCTTTTTCAGAAAGGCCAACTAAGAGACTTGACAGAAAATGATGTTTTCTAAATTAAATAATAAAATGAAAACTATTGCTATCAGCGGAGGAAAAGGGGGAGTTGGGAAAAGCACTATCGCTGTTTTACTTGCCAATAGATTTGTAAAGAAAGGTAAAAAGATAATTCTTTGTGATTGTGATGTTGAGTGCCCCAATGATTATTTGTTATTGGGGCAAAAATTAAAAAAGCCCGAAAAGAAAATTTATACAGAATTTCCGAAATTAAATAAGAAAAAATGTAAAAAATGCGGTTTGTGCGTGAGAACCTGTAGGTCAAATGCTATTTTTCAGGTTCCGGGTCAGTATCCGATATTTATTAGAGATTTATGTTCTGGATGTGGGGCTTGCTGGAGCGTCTGTCTGTCAAAAGCAATAGAACCAAAAAAAGAAGAAACAGGGAAGATATACCTTAGTAAGATCTCAAATCTCAAAACTCAAATCTCAAATCTACATCTCAAATCTCAAATCTCAAAACCAAAACTCAAATCTCAAAACTCAACTTTTTGGCTAATTACGGGGGTAGCGAAAGCGGGATTGGAGGAAACAGGACCGGTGGTGGCTAAGGTTAAAGAGTTTGCCTTAGATTTCGCTAAAAAAATTAAGGCAGATTATGTTTTGCTTGACACAGCCGCTGGCACTCACTGCCCGGTAATTTCCGCCTTAATGAATTGCGATTTGGTTTATGCGGTAACTGAACCTACTCCAATGGGAGCCCATGACTTGAATTTAATTTTAGATTTGTGTAAAAAAATAAAGGTGCCGGTTAAGATAATCTTAAATCAGGCAAACCTGGGAGACAAAACAAAAATTGAAAAAATTGCCAAAAAATATAAGATAAAAATAGAAAGAGAAATTCCTTGGTCAAAAGAAATAGTTGAAGCATATTCAAAGGGTCAATTATTATTTTCAACCTGTGATGTTAAATAATTATGAGAAGACACATTTTTATCATTTTCTTGTTGTTTTTGCTTCTTTTTCCCTCCTCAAAGATTTTGGCTCACACTGTTAGAGACGCCCCTGCCGATGAGAGCCAGAACTATTTTTGTACCCTTTATTTCACCTATATTGGCTGCCCAAATTGTGCTTATACTGATCCTAAGGTATTGTTAAATTGGACAAAAAGGTATCCTCAGTTGGTAGTGATTGAGTATATGTGGATAGGAGGAGATTTTGGGGATCCGAATTCAAGATTTTTTGGCGAGTTTTGCCAGAAATATAGAACACCGGCTTCGGTTCCAAAGCTTGTTTTTGACAAAACCAAGATTTTTGGAGGCTCAATTGATATTCCAGGAGCAGTAAACAAAATTGGAGAGAAAAATCCCTGCCCGTTGTTGGAAAAGCCCGTTTATTTTGAGAACTTGGATTTGAATAGTTTGCCGGCCTTTCCCAAAATTTGGGCAAATGGAAGGGTTTTGGTTAGATTGGGTAAGAATAGTTGGCTCTTCCAGTGGAATGGAGAAGAGGTTTCTCAAAAAATTAGAGGCAAACAAATACCTGATTCTGGGAAGTTAAAAGAACTACTTTTCACTTCCAATATCGCAAAATCTCTTGAAGGGATAGATTTTGAGGTAGTTGCTCCCAAATCCCTTAAGATGGGAGCAGTTGCTTTTTCTAAAGAGGAACTTTTTTCCATCTGGAAAAAAATTGACCTTTCCTTTTCAGAAAAAGATTATATCCCCACGGCGGGTTTTGAGAATGCAATAAAAATAAATGTTTCAGAAAATTTGATAACAAGCAAACCTGAAGAAAATCAAGAACCTAAAGAAGAAATCAGCCCAAAACCTGAAGAAGAAACTATCAACCTTCCTTTTATTGGAAAAATAGAAACCAAAAAAGTTTCTTTACCGGTATTAACCTTCTTAATTGCAATTGCTGACGGTTTTAATCCCTGTGCCTTTTTTGTTTTAACTTTTCTTTTAGCAGCCTTAATTGGTTTGAGCGGAGCCAGAAGAAAAATTCTTTTGGTAGGAGGTATTTTTGTATTTTTTTCAGGTCTTTTTTACTTTTTGTTTATGTCAGTTTTACTGAATGTTTTTCAATTGGGTGAAAAAGTCACACTTTTAACAATTATTGCCGGGCTTATTGCTATTTTTGCCGGTACCATCAATATTAAGGACTATTTTTTCTTTCAAAAAGGAATTTCTTTGACCTTGCCAAAAAGCCATAAAGAAAAATTTATCCAAAGAGTAAAAAATTTGAGTTTGGCAAAATCTACCTTAGCGTTAATTGTCAGCACGGCAGTTATTGCTTCTACTGTAAATATCTATGAACTTTTATGTACCTTTGGCTTTCCGATGGTCTATGCCAGAATTTTAACATTAAGAGAATTATCTTCCTTGGAGTATTATCTTTATTTATTTTTTTACAATTTAGTTTATGTTATTCCTTTGCTCTTTATTATCTTAATTTTTGCTCTTACCTTAGGAAAGAAAACCTTTTCTCAAATCTGGGTGAGGAGATTAAAACTGGTTTCAGGTTTTATGATTTTATTTTTAGGTTTAATTTTGATGCTAAAACCAAAACTATTAGAAAGCGCTTTAACTGCCTTTTCTGTTTTACTTTTCGCCATAATAATTTCAGTGATCGTTATTTTAATTGATTTTATTTATAGTAAGAAGAGAAGAAGTCAAATTATTTAATCTCTGATAAATTGTTTAATCTCTGCTAATCTCTGAAATCCAAAGAAGGTTGGAGGCCCTTATAAATAACCTGAAAGAGACATTCCAAAATGAAAATTACTATTATTTACGACAACACTGCTTTTAGGAAAGACCTTCAATCAGATTGGGGCTTTTCTTGTTTGGTAGAGGAAAAAGGTGCCCCTAACCCCGCACCAGAACAAGGTCGGTGCGGGGCAAGGATTTTATTTGATACTGGTGGTAATGGAAGGGTCTTGCTCAGCAATATGGAAAAACTGGGAATTGACCCTACTTCGATTGAAGAGGTTTTTATTTCTCATTTACATTTTGACCATACCGGAGGCCTTTCTGAACTCTTAGAAGTAAATCCAAATATCAAAAAAATTTATGTTCCCTCTTCAATGGGCCTTGAGAATGAAGTTGTTTTAAAAAAGCCAACAAAAATTCACGAAAATATTTTTTCAACAGGGGAGTTAGAAGGAATAGAACAATCAATGGGAGTAATAACAGAGAAGGGGACTGTTTTAATTGTCGGTTGTTCTCATCCTTATATGGGAACTATTTTAGATACGGCCAAAAAATTTGCTTGCCCGCCTTATTTTGTAAAGCAAAATGGGCGGGGAAAAATTTATGCTATCATTGGCGGAATGCACGGCTTTTCTGAATTTGAATTGTTCAAAGATATAAACCTAATTTGCCCCACTCATTGCACCCAGCATAAAAAAGAACTTAAAGAAATTTATCCTCAAAGATACATTGAAGGCGGAGCCGGGAGGGTGATTGTGCTTTAATTAAAAGTCGGCTATTATTATGGCTTTAGAGTAGAAGTGGATGGGCCTTCTTTAGATCTTTAATTTGTAAAATTACCTGCCAGACAGTTAAAACTTCCTACTACTTTAAAAGGGCTTAAAAGATATTGGAAGGAGCACAAAATAAAAGGTTATGACTTTCGTCATTTTGAGGTTGCCCTTTTAAGATTTGCTAAGGAAAAAAGAATTGGTTGATTAGCTTTGAAGTTGAGATTTTTTTATTATAAATTCTAATTCTCATTTTACTTTTGTTTAGCCGGATAATAAAAATTGCAACCTTTTTCTAAAAATCGCGTTATTATTATAATGGCGAGAGAGATTTTGTATTGGCAAATATGAATCGGAAGGAAGAAAAGGAGTTAGTCAAAAGGGCCCAAAAGGAGCCCGAGGCTTTTGCTAAACTTTATGATAAATATCATCCCCAAATTTTTGGCTATATCTTAAAAAGAGTGGCTAATCTTGAGATTGCTCAAGATGTTACTTCTGAGACATTTCTTAAGGCGCTAAAGAATCTCTGGAAATTTCGCTGGAAAAATATTTCTATATCTAGTTGGTTTTATAGGATTGCCAATAATGAGATTGCCAATTATTTTAGAAAAAACAAAAAATATTCGATTTCTTTAGATAAACTTAAAGAAAATGGATTTGAACCCGTTGCTTTACATAATCCTGAAGCAGAATTTTTGGAAGCCCAAGAAGAATTAAAAAAGCATCAAGATTTTTTGAAAATTCAAGAAAAAATTTCTCAACTTCCGATTAGATACCAAGAAGTGATTACTTTGAGATTTTTTGAAAAAAAGAAAATCA
>Ga0190304_1000703_pt1 | contig 15620 bp, 25 predicted proteins | sample 48700712_MG_FD_161670 | JGI IMG/M metagenome (GOLD analysis project Ga0190304, IMG submission 161670) | Hydrothermal vent sediment bacterial communities from Southern Trench, Guaymas Basin, Mexico - 4870-07-1--2_MG | ecosystem: Environmental > Aquatic > Marine > Hydrothermal vents > Sediment ... | reverse complement strand
CTTCTCCCAGACGACAGTCTTAGAATCGTGAATCAAATCAATAGCCTTCTCAAGCTCTTTATTCGAATGGACTATGTATGCAGGATGCTTACCATCTAATTCCTCCGAAACTTCTTCCACCACAATATGATCAAACTCTGGCAGCTTCTTTAAATATTCCAACCTCTCAGACAACGGCAAATCCCTTAAATCTTTACCATCATATTTCAGAATGTCGAAGACAAAGATAGCTGCCCAAGATGATAAATCTTCAGGCGCAGCCTTTGAATTCATTAGTGCATTCGCGACTGTACGGTGTAAAGCCCTATTTCCCCTAACCGCAATGAACTCGCCATCCAAGATCGTATCATTCGGCAGCTTCTCCAAATCCTTAACGATCACAGGAAACCTATCAGTGCAGTCCGGGCTCTTCCGTTTGAGGTCTTCCGGATCAACCCAGATGAACGGTTTACCGTCCTCCTTACCCAGCGATATTCTAAGTCCGTCGGCTTTTACATCCACGAGCAATGGATACTCAAATCCTTGACCCTTCAAATCCTCAAAGAATCGTTTCCCGAATAAGCGATAACGTGGCTTTGCCCTCGAATAATAACCCGCCTTCTGTAACTGAAATAAGAAGCGTCGTTGAATATTTGGAGCATCAAGGTCTACGATCTCAGTCTCAGGTAGCCCTGACTCGACCAACCCAAGATCAAGTCCCTTCTCCGTCACAAAGAACACCAAGTCGTAAAGCGGACGATGAGTCCAATCAGGACCATAGGAACTAAGAATAAGATCGCCCTCGATGTTCGCCTTCCTCAATATAGCCGATGGTTGCAGGGGTAAATAATAACCCTTATCATCCTTAGGAAGATTGACCTTCACTCGGTTACCTTCCAGCTCAATGCAGTTCCTCAATAATAAGACGCGACTCATTACCCTTTTGCCATTGAGGCTTTGAACCCTGAATAGCTTCCACAAATCTATCTATCTTAAGCCTCGCAGCCCGATCGAGATATAATTTTCCGAGCTTCTCATCAAACCTCATCACTATGTCAACATCACGAGCCTGATCAGGCAATTGAACTTCACTACCTACTAACTTCCCATACACACTTGAACCTGTCTGACTAAGAAAGCCTGGAATCCACACGAGATAGTCCAGAGCCTTTTTGGTTTCTCCCTCAGAATCAAATATGACATCACCATCCTTTGGCAAACCTTGAACCTCTCTCTCGGTCTTCTCAGAAATATGCGTCCAAAGGATTTTCGCTCCTGGCGCTAATCTCCTGATGAACGCCTCTTGATTCTTCATTGAAATATGACCAACTTCGCCCTTTGGAGTACCATATACAATATCGCGATCAGGTGATGACCCACAACCAATATAGAAATCAAGACCTCGGTACAACTCGTAAGACGCTGGCATAGTCAAGAGATCGGGAGCGTAAAGTAACCTTGTCTCTGGAGTAAATACAAAATAAGCAACCGTTTTTGTTTGAACCGAATGATCAACCGGAACAGCAATAACCGTAACTTCCCCAATATTTACCTGTCGATTAGCCTTTATACCATTTCTCTCTTCTGGCCCATAGATATGTTCAATGCCCTTAATAGCATTCTCAGAAAAGTGATCTGGATGGTAGTGCGTTATGAACAGATAGTCGGGCTTCTGATAGTCCTTATAATCCCCACTACGATCGAGCTGGATCGTAACAGAACTTCGCTCGATCCAAAGTGACGCATCCCGCCGATCTTCTACTTTGCCGTCTCCTGTCCCCAACAATATGACTTTCATGAAAATAGTCCCTTGTTCAGATCGTAAGACAACTCTATCTCTTCTGGACTCAAAGCCCTATTGTAGATGCGAAGTTCGGCGACAATGCCATTGAACCAGGGTTGCATATCATTGACGTATTTTCCGATACTGAACTCCTCCAAAGCACCTAATCTCCCAGTAGTGCCTCCGTCAAAGGATCTCTCAGTAGTTTGCTTTTCTCCATTTATATATAGCTTCATGGTGCTACCGTCCCATGTCGCAGCGAGATGTAACCAAACACCTGAAGATAAGGTAGTGTCCCAACCCAGATAGCCGCTTGCCGCTCCATCTTCGGCCCTCAGATAGAAGCCAGCTCCTCGATAATGTAAAACCCACACGGAAGGAGAGGAAGTCTTTATAAGGTTCTGCCCAGCTGTCGTAATGCTTGCGTTTTTCACCCATAGCTCTATCGTGATTCCTGAAAGATAACTCAAGTTCCCGTCGTTCCCGCAAGTCACATAATCATTCTCTCCGTCAAAGACCCATCCCAATCCCGTAGGTGTTGCCCCATAAGCCGTTCCATGATTCGAATATACCGAATGATCAAATGCAGTCTGCCCTGTCTTTTCGTCCATCCGCAACCACAATACTAATCCATCCCAGAAAGAACACGGTTCCCAAATATCCATCATTACTTATGTAAAATTATCACTGCTGCCCGTCCTGTTCCAACTTGAAACGGTGCTATCTGAAAAACATCTGCGAAATCATTGTCATAACTTTCTATCTGTTTGTATATCCCACTCGCAAGCGATGTAGGTCCATAATTACCGGACACCGCTGACTGTGGATTTAGCGATATAGGACCGACAACGATGTCTACTCCATAAGTCATCCTTCTTCTTCCTCCTTAACCAACGACGCTAACTTGTGCACGTCTTCCCATGACATCTTCAGTAACTCACTATCCGAAATTGCTGCAACATCAGACTGTGGCGCACCCGGAAATGCCTGTGGTGAATGGTCTGGTCGCGAAACTGGTCTGAAGCCCAAAGACTCAAGCCCCTCTAATACCGCTTTTCGTACCGGTAACGACATCTTCTCTTCATGATCCTCAAGACAACTCTTGACTATTGACTTCACAGCCTCCGCAACTTCTTCGGTCGAAGTCTCCCCATGCTCCCGTGCACTTATAGCTTCTATCTTCTTAGCCAGATCATCTACCGATGTCTTCACCGCCTCCAACATAGACAAAATTGTTTGAAGTAACTCATCCGAATCAGCCTTTTGCATTTCTCTTTTAAATAAACCCATATCTCGGATCACCTCCTCTCATACTTTCGCCTCCCAATACACTTCTCTATCTGCCGTTACATTAGCAGAAGCATGAATCGTAAACTGTGTACTTGTAACATCCGTAACCCAACAATCTTTTACTTCAGAATGCGTACCGGTTAGCTTCACAACACTTGGTGCCTCAGCTAAGCCATGATTTACCGTCACGCTCGAATTTCCGTTTGCTATCGTTGCTGTACCCGAATTCTCAGTGGCATAGCCAATATTATGGCGAATGATACTATTCGCCTCGTCAAGGATTGCCCCGTTTACATGGTTATAGAAACGATTGTCAGTTATAAAAATATTAGAACAAGTGGATTGAACTCTAATTCCGTAAGTTGTAGTTTGCTGATGTATGTAGCCATTATAGCCATCAAATAGACAATTTTCAATCAAAACATTTTCAGAATTATACAGCACTAAGCTTTCACGCATTGAGCCTAAATCCTCGCCGTTTCCCTTAAAATAACAATTCCCTATCACTCCTCCCCCCACATTTCCCAATACAAGTCCTCTTGCGCCATTCGATTCAAATTGACAATTAGAGATAAGGGGTCTATCACATTGAAGATAAGTTCCTGCAACTACGGAAGAATCTCTATTAGCGCTATACTTACTATTCGATAGCCAAAGTCCTCCGCCTGCTTGGACCTTCAGAGCGTATCCTCTGTGGTGTTCGATAGCACATCTGTCAATCACCCAACCCCATGCGTTATTAATAAAGACGCCACCATCGTAGAAATTGTCAATATAACAATCAACAATTCGGGAATCAACCAAATTGAAACCCTCTACTGACGGGCAGTCAATCGCCCAGCCTTTATTTCGTGTATCCCGATTGCCGTACATCCAGAGAGAATGCCATTCACAGAAAAATTCGTTTTCGCCTCTTCCACCTCGCCACTCAAACATATTACAATCTCCAACCAACTCAAGCTTAGTAGCCCTAATACTTTGCCCGATAAATCTTATACACTCATTAAAATACACCGTGTCTTGGATTTTAAACACCCCGGTCGTGAATTGAATTATACCTCCTTCGCTTGGCAAATTATCAATCGCATACTGTATCGCATTCTCGGCATGGTTAGAATCATCTTCAGTATAGACTACCGAGCCTTTACGATCAACTACACAATAGCCACCCCAGTTGAGTTTCTCTACCAGATACGTATAACTGCCGCCATACCATAAGTGAGACTCCTTCCTACTCCTCATCACTTACACCTCCGCATACAGGATCCCAACTTGATAGACAGATCCACTACTACCTGCCTTTACATTCTTGATTTGGAGTTCACTCCCAGCATCTGCAGGAATACCCTCGTTTATAGCAATCGACTCAACCACTCTCAATTCTCCACGAGTGACCAGCGGAACCCGGACAGACTGAGCATCACCACCGTTCTCCCAGCTTATTCGAAAATCATTAGTCTCATTCGCAGAAAGGAAATAACCATATATATACCCAGCTTTGCCTGCTGTAACTTTCTTCCGAAGTAATGTTGCACCGGCATCGGGCTCATCTGTTTCATCACCATACGCCCAACGAAGAGAAACGTTCTTTCGTCTTCCGATCTCAATACCTTCAAACCTCATAAGCTAATACTACCTCCTGTCTCCCAACAACTCAAACTGGCTGAATCGTAGATCGGCAATTTATGTGAACTTGGAAAGGACGCCTATTCTTCAATCGTGGATCTCCATGCTCTCTAATTATTTCCTCCAACTCCTTCAGTGTAACACCGTGTTGTGTTAATCGAGAAATCTTCTCACACCATTCTGTCCGACGCTCGTCCGGTATCGAAACCCACCGATACCTTCGTTTGTCTTCAGGATCAGCCTCCTTATAGGCATTCGCAAGAGCAAGATTCTCCACAACACCTGACTCTGTTCTTGCTATTCGATCCGCTCGTGAATATGTCATACCACCAACTTCTTTGATTTCTTTCACCAACCGTTCAAAATTGCCATGCTTAAAATAGTTTTTCACTCGCTCATTGATCTCATCCGAAAGAACCTTGCTCAATCCTGTATAGACCCGTTGCAATATAGGACCCTGTGTCACTAACCTCAATGAATCCATGTCTTCCGCTGTGAATCTCATCTTCTGCTTCAATCGCTTCGCCACTCGACGCTTCGTCGAGAGATATAGCTCCGAAACTGTCTTCGTCCAGTCACGTCGAAACTCACTTATGACCGCATCGGTAATTTGTTGAACCACTTCATCTGTACTCTCACCAAGAAACTCAGGATCAACCTCGTTTAATACCCGATCTATAACTTGATCTATACGCTCCCGAATTGCCTTTCTCAATCGTCTCTCAGGTATCCCCCGGACGAACCTTCTCGCCGCTGCCTTTGAGATGGGGATAAAATACAGATCACCGAGCCTAACAAGTTTCATGCCTCTTCCTTCAGTAATTCGTTGACAATTGAATCCAAGTCATCATTAGACAACTCGAACTCTTCTGCTTCTCCACCGGCACCGGGCATTGAAACCTCGCCTGCTTCAAATTCAAAGTCGCCATCCTCAGTATACGTAACCTTGATCCCCATCTCCGCTAACTGTTGTGCATACATTGCCTCTGATCGCTTCACTGACCACTTTCGCTCCTTATCTTCCGGCTCGACCGGGTTAACTTTGATTAACCAGTCTTCAAAACCAAGCTTCTTACAGAGCTGCGGTAGGATGTCCTCATTGAGATAATTGTTCAATAGAGATAATTGGATATCTTCTAATTTAAGTTGCTGCGACTCCGAGTTCAAGCCACCAATCCCTTCTAAATCATTTATTGTTAAATTGGATAACCCATAATAACTCGCTATCTCTCTTCTCAACTCGTTTCTCACTCGCTCGTAATCCAACTCTTGCAGTGTTGGTGAAATTGAGACGTACTGCAAATCTGACGACTCTTCTCTCGACACATTCGTAGGCACTGCGAGCATAGGAATCCAAAGTGGATCTTCCTTCAATTTTGTCAATGCCTCCTTCCAAAGTTTGATCAATTGATCAGGATTCGGTGACTTTGCATAGAATAACCCTCGTGGCGCTCTACCAAAACGATAATACGAACCTATATAGCGCTTCATCATGATCAACGTCACTACGGTCTCATAGAGCGGAATTAATGGGGAAAGACCACCAAACCTCGATGGATTAAAAAAAGAAGCATGGATGACTTCATCTTCTGAATAATAAACCTCAGCCCCTGTCGCAAATGCCATCGGTGCAGTAACCGCTGCACATACTGCTCGCTTCAGTTCAAGTCCACATTCCGAACATGTACCCGGTTTCTCGACCACGAGATTTCGGTGTGCCGGACAGAAATAAAGGTCAGCTAACTTTCCTCGATCATCTCTAACTATTCTCGTAAAAAGAGGACTCGACGCATATACTCCCTCTGGTCGTTCAAATACAATTTCCCCTTCTCTCGCTACATAGGACTTCGGAATGATAAGATAAGCATCATCGAACGTATCGAGCGCTGTGAGAAACTGCAATAACACAGAATGCAACGATTCACCTTCTGGATTCGCTCGTTCCAAGAACTTTGCAACCTTGGCCTTCTCACTAACATCCGGCTCTTCCATCTTAGAACCGCATTGCGGACAGACATCTTGTCGAGTCTCAAGCGACTCATAGCCACACGCTGGACATTTAAGTTTAAACCTTGGCTCAATGGAATAGCGGTTGCGCAAAACCTTGTTTACATGTTTAAATATGATCGAATTTACATCAGGACAGGTAAGCGAAAGGTAATACAACAAAAGTGGATTATAAAGTATCCGAGGTGGAATTACTCCCTTGAACTTCCACAGGGTTTCCTTCGGTAACGCTGGAAGCCTAATAAACTGAACTTGCTCAGGCAATTTGGATCACCCCCCTGTCTTCATATCCTTTATCTTCCACAAACCCTAACGACATCGGCTTTCCAATCCGAGAAGATAGACCTAAGTTCGCCAACCCCAATGCCATCACAAGATCATCGAACCCTCTTCGCGCACCTGTCTTCTCAAACGAATCATCAAGATACGAGAACATACTCAGTTGCTCAAGAAGGTGCCTGTGTGCCACCGGGATATGTATCCTTCCTTGCTCAAGTGCCACTACGAGCTTATTCACCAGATCCATCTTTGACTTTGAGGTGAACTGATACGGTCTGAAATAGCAATCTATCGTCTTCGACAAGAACTCGAATATACCATCGCCCACGCCTGTCGAGTCCACGTATACCATCTGAACCGGAATGCTCTCAATCAAATTCTTAAGCCTCATAATCTGCGACTCCCAAGAACCCCGAAAGAATTCCGAGTGGTATACATTACCAGCACTATCGAGAACTACGATAGCAGAATAATCCTGCTTCCGACCTAAGTCAATACCTGCAACAAAGGGAGGAGCAAATGAAGACACTGCCATTACTTTTGTCTTCTCAAGTACCTCAGCAGAAAAGACCGAATATGTTGTCTCTATGAATTCTCCTAATATCTCCTGACGATACAATACCTCAGGCATGTGAGCCCTTGCTTCTTGCAACCGATCCTTTGTTATCCACGGACACTCTGAAATCCGTACATCCACAACTTCGTATGTCCTTGAATGGAAGAGCTCATAGAATGCATTGAATACCCCCTTCGGAGTTGATGCCAGTACCCTAATTTGGTTTGTGATAGCCTGACCCATTGGATTCAATACGCTCCAGAAGAACTCCGTCCCTATCCGCGACATCTCGTCCACGAACAGGAAGTGGGGATGAAATCCAACTTGACCCTCCGACTGCGGAATAGCATGAATCCTCGACCCGTTCCTGAAATTCAATTCCGATCTATTGTAAGGTTCATTAAAATTGATTACTTCTTTCTTCAATCCCGATACCTCCAGAATAGACTTGATAGTCCTGATATGTTCAGATGACTGATCCTGACCCACTGATGCTATTATCGCAAACGTCCCCGGATTGTTCAATACATAGTCAGTCAACAGCAAATCCACTGTTGTTGATTTCCTTGCTGATCGTGGTGCTTTGATAAGTATTCGCTTATGCTCGTCAAATGGATAGTATTTCTCAATGAATCTGACCTGCCAACCATCGAGTCTTCCTCCCCAAAGTTGCTCGATTGCATAATGCCTGTGGAAATAGTCAATTTTTGAATACCTTCTCATAATCCGATCTTATCTCCGAAATCTTCGAAACCTTGACTTCCTCTTTCGGTTGATGCCTAAGCAATGTATCCACTATCTGCCTAAGTTCGCGCGCGATAGAAAGCTTCTGACTAAGCTCTTCTTCTTCTTTGTATCTCGCCAATAAATCATCGAACACATACCGCAATTGCTCCACCGGCTTCGCAAAGAACTCCGGTAATAACTTCAGTTGCTCACCGAAGACTCGCCTTGTTTCTTCCCGAAATTCTCGAAGGTTTCTTGCCAATAGCCTTCCCGTCTCGGTCTCGAAGAGAAGATGTTGAACAACTGCCTCTTCTGTATAGCCCGACTGCTCTGCGATCTCCTCGACTGTGAGCTTGCCTGACCAGAAATCTGCTTCCATCCCCGATGTTATCTTTGAGAGCTTCATCTTTCAGTTGATCAATCTGATTGAGAAACAGCCGTAGTAACAGAAAAAGATATTGAAGCGCTGCCTTGTTCGAGGGATAATAACATTTGAACCACTGAAGTTTCTGAGGAAGATAATAGCACCTATCGAAAGTGCCGCTCTCGACGTTCCTCGTCCGTCCGAGGTTTGCCCTGCCGACGCTCAGAGCCCTGAGCCGCTGTGCCTATAAGCAACCCAAACCCACGCGGTGGTAGGTTGTCTCTTGACTCGTTATCTTCCTTCGATTGTTCTTCTCCTATATATAGCTTCATATAGAAATTTCCTTTTCACATATACGAAATCTAACTTTGATAATGCTTCGTAGTGTCACGTGCGCGAGGGATAGAAATATGGATAGAGAAAAGTAAATTTGTCAAACGGAGTCCTGAAATGAATCGCTTTTCTAACGCGCGAAGCATCCAAATTTATGCCTCTCTCCATATATATGCTTCGAAAATTTCCGAAGACCAAAGCCATTCATGACAAAATGTCACCAGGCGCACATAGATGCCTTCTATGCGAATTTTAGTTGTTCCATGACTAATTCATCGTACTTCATGAAAAAATTTTAATGTAAGCCAAATATGTGCGAATGATGCAAACATGAGGACTACTCGAGAAGTGAATTTCCCACTTGAGACTCTCATGAACATCAGGCGACCAACCAGTCGATAAATCATCAAGATCATGAAGAAAAGTTTAAGTGAGCGAAAGTGATATATACTTATCATAACCAATATATAATCGGTGAGAAAGAATGCAAGGGGATATAGAAAACGATTGTGGAGAGATAATAGCAACCACCTATTTAGAGGTGAATTTTGAAGGAAACGTCCGAGAAGTTATAATAGAGTTGTAACTCCTTCCTCTTTTATCCTTTTTTTAATATCGAACGTCTATGCTATTATCGAAGAGACAATGAGGAGATTAATGAGAGAAATAGAAGTGCTGTTAAGAGGAAAAGAGGAGATCATCGAAGATATAGATAAACTGATGAGAGAGGAGAAGGAGGCTCTGAAGAAAGCAACAGAAGAAGGAGAAATTCAGTTTCTGAGAGGATATATAACAGCATGTGAAGTAATAGAGGAAGCAATAAGGAGAAGTTCCCTTTCTAACATTTCTAACACTGAAAAGATAGAAAGTAAGTAGAGAAGAGACAATGCTTCCCTATATTATATATATTAATATATTATTATATTTATATATATAATATAGGACTTAGATGACTCTACTGTGAGGGAATAAGAAAAATAGATATCTTCTTTCCTTTATTTTCTCTTTCTATACAGTGCATGACTATGAGGACTGGTGGAGAGGAGAAAAGCCTGCACCTCATATATTCATTGTCTTGGTCATATATAAACTTTTGATATATGATGCCTTCTGAATCTCCCTCGTTGTTATCCTTCGCCCTCCTTTCTCATGTTGATATTTCATTACACCTGTCTATATATCGTCAATATCTTAAAGTTTTCTTTAAGCGATCAAAAGTCTTAATATGGTACATGTTCCTATATATTATCGGTGATAGAAAAAATGATAGAAGAACCATCTGGGCAGGTTTTGAGTACAAATCCATGCCGGGAGATTCTTGTAGAGACATACAAGGGATTTGATATAATCTGGTGCGAAGGTATCGAAGACGATGAACCTTGGTATTACGCAGTGCCGCGAGGGACGTATGGAGTAGCTGATGCTATTGCTGAATCTCCCACTCTCGATGGAATTAGGGGAGTAATAGACAACCTCTAATATTTTATTGAATTCTCTTTTCTTCTTTATATTTTTTCCCTTTAAATTGGTGTTATCCCTTCTATCTTGTTGTTACGTTAATATTTCATGGAACTTGTCTAAATATCGTCATAGTTTTAAAGTTTTCTTTAGGTGATCGAAAGTTATACATATACCCCTAAACATACCTATGTAACGAGGATGAGGGCGGGAAGATCCGCGGAAGTTCCCGCCTGATTAAGGCAAGTGAGGGTTGATACCTTCCCAACCTGAGCGGTTCGAAAAGCAGTCGAGTGGAGGTTCTCACGGAACTCCTGTCTTGGGAAAATATACGTGCGCGAGGAAGACAGGAACAACATAATATGAGAATCAGACTCGCTGCGAAGTAGGTAGAAATAATCGGGAAGGACAGTCAATGAGAGGTGCGACAGTGCTAATAGTGATTTTCGAGTCATTGCTCTATCTTTGTTTATGGAAGCCTGCCTCAAGAATCGAGGCAGGTATTATTTCTTCTCTCGCGTGGAAGGCTCGGTAGGTGCGTTTGGGTTCGACTCCCAATCCTTCCAATCAGGTGAGATCAAATGGAAAAAGAAATAAAAAACCAGGTAGTTGCATCCGAGAGTGGCGAATCGGATGTGCGTAGGAGGAACGCCGAGAATTTGGTAGGGAGAAAGATGAATATCAAAGAGCTGATGAATTTCTGGGATGAAGGATGGGGGATAGCAGTGCATGTAGATATGGATGACGAATCGCCATTTATCGTGGAGAAGAAAAGTGACTTCTTTGATATAGGCGCAGAGCTATTCGAGTGCTTCCATGTTGACAACAGTGATGGAGATGATGAAAAATTCATTGAGGTTGTGGTGATATAGATGAGTGGAGGAGAGATATATCGGAAAGTAGTACTCGGAAATGGCGAACCGGGTACACAAAACTGGTACGCCGGAAATGTTGTGCTTGTGGACGAAGTCACAGCAGACTATGTCCGCAGGCATATGGGGCGAAGAGAAGTAGATCGCGAAGTACTGTCAGCAGCGGCAAAATGGCTCATGGAGATGGATAGGGTCATGCAAGAGGTTGAGGAGATGGAGATGCAGGAAGAGATGGAAGATTTCCTTCAAATGCTGCCAAAGGAGGTGTGCTGAGATGCAACCTGAGGACATTTTGATCGAGACTGCAAAGATATATAACAAAGTTTGGAGAGAGAAGCTGCAAGGAAGGGTATCAAATGAACTTTCTATGTGGGAAACAGCAGATGTTGAGGAAGAAGCCTCTCAAGAGGTTGAAAGATTCCTGAGAAAGGAAGGAGTTCCCAACTGGGAGTTTGTGGATGTCTTTTGTGACTGTGCGGGAATTCCGTTCCCTCGCGAAGTGGACGCGGTGGGCAAAGAAATACCGGACGCTCGAGCTATCATTGCACCTGGAATTCGAGTAGGAGGGAAGTTGGTTTGTCTTAGGTGTGGGAGGATACAATGAACTATCTTGGAATGGATATTTCTCTCTTTCTCTTCTATACGGTACTACTCTTCGTTATCGTAATTTCCATAATCGCTGGCTATCTGTTGAGCTATTTGAGAGATAGGAGGTCGAGAAGATGGGGATAAGAGAGGAGTTAGAGGATTTGAAGGCGGAGTTGGTGAAGGAAGCGACACGGTTAGAACACGAATCAGTTGTGACAGACGAGGCAGATTGGAGGGTTAGATTCCTTGAGAGGGCAGAAGGGTTGTGGATAGCTGTCAAGAGGATAGAGAGAAGGATCATGGAGAATGAGAAAGAAATGGCTAAGAGCTCTAAGTGAATATTTCCGGACCCTGAACGAGATAAAACATCTCTGGTTCTGGGATTGGTTAATTGGCGGGCTCATAGGTGGAGCTCTTGGGTTTCTTGTCTACTTCTTTTGTTTGAACACTTTATTTGAGGGACAATGAACAGGGAAGAAATGTTGAGGAGGCTCCAAGCAGGTGAAGACCCGCTTGATCTCTCTATCGAAAAGTGGCAGAATATTGTGGACTGTGTAAATCAAATTCGAAAAGCTCGAGAGTTTCCAGAAGAACTCGAACAAGGCTGTAGAAACTGTGCACTCTGTGAGGCTTATCCTGGCTGCGAGGACTGTCCGATACGACAACGGACAAAGTCAAGATCGTGCTTAGGAACACCTTATTATCGGTTCCGGACAGCTTGGCGCGATGGAGCTATCTGGACGATGCGACTTGCAGCAAGAGAAATGTTGTGGCTTTTGAAGCGTCTTAAGGATAAGCAGAAAAAATGAAAATAGATAGAGAATTAAGAGAACCTTTATAGTAGAGTACAGAAAAGGCTTTGAATCTCAATTGAGGACTAAAGGGCCGATTCGAAGTTATTATTTAGGGTTTTGTGACGGAATCGAATTTGTCCTGACCAAGCTCGGGGTTCTTGATAGTATGGAGATAGCGAGAATTCAGACGGAAGTAAAAGAAGGATTGGAAAAAGGGAAGGGGAAATAGAGTATGAACTACCATGAGCTATATGACTGCTTTCTGCGAGGTGTAGAGCGTACGAGAAGTCGTTTTGGAGAATTTGTAGATTCTTTGGGTGTCGATTTACGGGGTCCGACGGGACCTTCAAGTGATATCTATCTTGCAAGAGTTCATTTCAGGTGTGAAATACAGCAGATTATCACAGAGGAAGCAATCCAATCTTGTGATTTCAATTTGCTCGAAAAGATAGGTTCGCTGATGGCGGAACGGCTTCTGCGGACTATTCGAAAGATTATATTGAGGTCAAACATTAATCCACGGGGTTTGGAGATAAGAGGTATCAAAATTCAGTCGGATAGTGACATACCAGAGGGAGTTATGTTGATACATCCTAAGACTCTCCGTGAGCTACTTTATAGTGAAGATATAGAGTTGAGGAGATCAGAACATGAAGATAGAAGTGAGTGAGGAACTGAAGGATAAATTCTTAGAATTTTACAAAGAAGACTTTGATACGTGTCTCAGATCAACTGGTGAAATCAATGCATTCTATCGAGGTCGGTGTTCGGCGATGGAGAGCTTGCTCACCGAGCTTGGGATTGTTGATAAATCGGAATTTCGTCAGATACAGGCCGATGTACAAGAGAATATAGAGGATGAGAAGCAGATCCGTTCCCAAGGTATATTGTAGGATTGGGCAGTGCTCTGTCTGCGGCGGCGCTGGTACCGTTGTAGTATCTTGCTTGTTGCAGAAGGATGGCACGGTGAAGCCTCTTATTCGGGCTGAGTGCATCGCCTGTGATGGGCGCGGTAGAAGAGTGATAGAATTTGGGGGAGTCTGCATTCTAAAAATGAAAGATGTTCCGTCTCGAATTGTAGGTAAGACACATTTTCGCCTGATAGCTTTTCTTCATCGTGAGGAGTTCTGGGGCAGTGAACTTGAACTCGCGAAGAGGATAGGTGTTTCATACCCCACTCTTCGAAAAGCTGTTCGGGAGCTTTCTGAAGAAGGACTTGTACGCCAAATCAAAATTGGTAGGTCTATTCTTGTGGTACTAAACCGATCTTCTCCGTTGTTGAAATCTTATATAAAATTCATAGATTGTGTCTCTCGACTTCAGAGGATGAAAGATGGGTATCGTTCGGATTCGCGTTCAGAAGATTCTGAAAAACTGCGATCTTGTTAGGTTGTGCGAGGTGCTAACGGAGTATGGTGAATGGAAAGAGTCGTCAGTTATTGTCCCAGCAAGGATTCTCCTCCCTGTGATGCTTAACCATATTAAAGCTCAAAAGATGAAGGAGGGAAGAGAGAGAGAATGGAAGGAATAGATGTCTATTCGGAAGAAGGGCAGTTCGAGTGGGGTCTGAGGCTATTCTGGCGAGTTGGGTTCGCAATGAGGCTGAAGGGAACGAAGGAGCATCCGGTCGTGCAGAAGATGGATATAGAAGCTGCACTTCGGGAGATCGAGCGAGCTCGGGCAGGTGAATTCGTTGGGAAGAAAGTAGTTGAGCGCTACGAGGACTTTGGGACATTGGGACTTTTGACATTGCGGGAGAAAGGAGTTTTTCGACTGTGAGGAATTTCTGCAATGAGAGTGTTTGATCCGCTGCTCTTCTTCCAGAAGCGAGAGATACAGATTGCCCGGTTTGAGGGTGAGGTTGGCGAAGTCTATCTCGTACTGCGGAATAAGATAATCCTATTGGTGCCAGTCTTCTTCCGACCCGAAGAAAAGAATTACGTCTATTCGCACTTTGTCCAGAGTGTTCTTCGTGGCTATGAGGTCTCACTTCGCCGACCTCTTATTTCTTTTGATGCTCTCTTTTATTCTGACGATTCTTATTATGAAATACCAGAGTTACCGCCTCGTGAATCTGAACGGTGCAGTTGCGGTGGTCTGTTAGTGACAGACAATTCTGAAGTCTATTGTGATAAATGCGGATTGGTGTACAGTTACGATCGAGAGGATATAGATCGAATGGTAATGGAGACGTGGGAGAAGACACGAGGTCGGTTTGAAAGGATGAAACACAGAAAATGGAAGATAAGTGGAGCTATTCAAGATTAGTTCAATATCAAATCTGTCCTCTTTCATATAAGTATGTTTGGATTGAGAAACGAGTACCGCCTGTATTGTCACCTGCGATTGAGCTCGGATTGGCTGTTCATGAATCAATTTCAAACATTCTGAAGAGAGAATCTACGTACGAAAAGGAAATTAGTCGGCTGAAGGAATTTGGTATTAAAGCGACCCGTTGTCTTCAGAATTGGTATCGGGAATGGCTTCGACGAGATGAAGTATTTGTGGGAACTGAAGTTCCTTTCTCTGCTACTTATGAAGGTTATGAGTTTGTTGGTCGGGTTGATGGTATATTCAAGGAAAAGGATGGAGCAGTCATCATTGAGGATTTCAAAACTGGACATAGGTGGATACTACGAGAGGAACTTCAGATGATGATTTACTACATCTTAACACAAGAAGATTCTTCAAAGCATTTATTCCGCTGGAGCTATCTTGACTCAGGTGAATGTTCGATCCGGAGCGATCGAGAAGTTAAAAAGTTATTGGAATCAAATTGGAATGGAATTCGCCAATTGATTGAAGCTATTGAGGCTGATACTGAGTTCAAGCCTCGGATTTCTTCATTATGCTCACAATGTCCATTTTTCAGGACGTGTGAGGTGATGACTATGAGAAAACCGACACGGGATGAGGTAAAGGCGGCAAGTCTGCCGCCATGGAAGACAATAGATGTGGGCGAGAC
>Ga0190304_1000701_pt1 | contig 15631 bp, 42 predicted proteins | sample 48700712_MG_FD_161670 | JGI IMG/M metagenome (GOLD analysis project Ga0190304, IMG submission 161670) | Hydrothermal vent sediment bacterial communities from Southern Trench, Guaymas Basin, Mexico - 4870-07-1--2_MG | ecosystem: Environmental > Aquatic > Marine > Hydrothermal vents > Sediment ... | reverse complement strand
CCCAGTCCATTACTGTCAAACCTACTTCGCTACTGATTCCAAACTTGCTGTATAGCCGTTCAAGGTCTTCATAGCAGTCAATGACATATATTTTGATATCCTTTCTGGGAACGAGCAGGAAGAAATTAACATCTTTGATCCATTCTGGCTCTTCACGAACGCACCACTCGACCCAAGCGCTGGGGTACTCTTCTTCTGGCGTGTATGTGGATGTCCACAAGCCACCAACAGGTTTAACGAATCTTGTGTTCTTAACAGGTTTTATCTCTTGGAACTCTTCTCTTTCTGTGCATAATAGCTGTGGTTTTACCATTACTGTTGTTGTACTTTTCATTTTCTATATCACCTCCTAGTCATTTAAATTCGCTATTCTCGTTTTTTAGCACGGAACTTCAAAAAATAGAATAAAAAAACATAGAATTTATTGCTTTTCTATGGGTTCTAGTTTGAAGGTAAATTTTCCATGCTTGTATTCTATGTGCGCTAGGCTATACCCCGTCTCATCTATTAACTGCTCGATAATTCTTAGGCATGGTATACATGTAGTGTAACTGAAAATCGTTTCTTTCCATCGTCTAAGCGCTTCCTTTTTATTCATTCTTTCCGCATCACCTCCTAACTTTATCTATTTCACTATTATCGTTTTTCATAAACGCTTAACCAAATATAACCACTTACGCTTATTACCATAAAATTCACAAACCTTATCCCACCATTCTTCAATACTTTTAAACCCGCTTAGTTTCACAAATCGCTCCAAATCGCTTTTCTGTTTAACTTCAAAACCTCGTATACGCCTGCAAATACCCACACCATCAACATATACATTGCTATTCGCTAAGCAATAGCTCCTAACTGTAAATACCTTACCTTTCTCTATCAAACACTGTTTAACACACTCTACATCAAATCTCATTCTTCCCATATATATCACTCGACTCGTTTTTTAACCACAGTATTCTTTAAGGGCGAATGAAGTGAATTTCACGCCCAACAGACTGAGCGTACCTGACAGTATTGGCAGTACCACCAGTAGAGCCATTCCAGACAGCGCAGAGGAGATCACAGTGACGAACCATGACCTCATTACGGCGCTGGTATCCAGACATGGAGAATGTGGACTGAACGACAAATGTGCGGACGGCATGAGAGATGAGATGCCGGAGATGTGCGCGGGATGAGGGGTTCCAGCGGGCAGTGAATATACGGAACGGGAACGGGAGAACGAACACAAACGGAATGCCAAGCTCAATACAGACTTCAGCGGCAATCTGATCCACCCCGAGAGCACCACCGGATATTACCAGAAGGTCAGGATGTGCACAGAGCTGAGCGGAAAGGAACTGACGAATTTGGGATTTAACAGCAGCAATATTTGGAAGTTTACTGGGCCTATGTCCAGTGAAAGCTATTTTGAACATATTGAATTCATAAAATTCGTTTTTTGAATCGCAAAACAAAAATAAAAAATGAAAAAATAAAAAAGATTAAAACAGTTTTACAAACCTCAAAAACAGCGCTTTAATTGTTTGCGCTTTTCTTCGTGCTTTTCCCGTGCTTGCCGTTCGGTACCCCTACAGGTACCCAGCGTGGGTTACTGCCGCCGAAAGATGGCGTCTGTGACTCGAATGTGAATGTCTTGCCTATCAAATCCTCAGTCCTGTTGATGCCTAACTTTTCCATTGCTGGTACGAGAAGTTCCGTCACATGCATCGGGCGGAACTTCTGGATTACAGTGTCGCCATTTACGGACTGAACAACTTCTTTGTCGGTGATCTTTGCACGGATGTACATGGCATCGTAGGTTGGGTATTTTGCATCCTTGCGCTCTTTGATTGACTCTACTGTTGCTGTGAACTTCTCTGGCAAAAGATTCAGACGCGCTATTGAGGCATATCTTTCTCTCAGGTCATCTATTCTCATACACATCACCTCCTATTCATTTATTCACTCTTATCGTTTTTTCATGCTCTGCTCGTAAGGTTAGGACCTCTTCTTTCAATGCTCTTGCTTGATCCATCAGGATATTTACTGTATCTTCTAAACATACCACATGATCATGCAGTGTCAGTGCTGCAAGTTGTAGTGTCTTTATTTCTTCTTCCATTTTCTTCTTTCCCCAGCGTCTAGATTGGTACATTTTCTTTTATCACCTCCTAACTTATTATTTCACCAATTTCGTTTTTCTTCATTCTCGCGTGCCCAAAACATGGTTGTTCCACACGGTCTTCCAATAAATCAAGATCAAAGAGTGTGTTTTCGGTGATATGTAACAGCCGTTCAAGGCTGTCCTTAATCTCCAGCAATGTCTCTGTATCTGCCAGTGTGATGTCTTTTGCTAATGTATCGCACCGCATTCCTAATTCAACGCCATTACCTTTTATCTTTCCTGACATTTCGCATCACTCTCCTTGCTGTAGTATTCTTCTCATGTTCACAAGTTCAATAATTCGCTTTGCGGTAGTGCTCGGAACATTGTACTTCGTTAGTAGATAAAGCTCTCTCTGTGTTGTATTCCGTAGCATCTGGTAATCTTCGTCACGCTCAAGCTCCTGTGCTACTCTATCGAGCTCGTTTAGCTCTTCTTTCTCTTTTGTAAGCGCTTCGTCTATATCTTCGTATAGGACATAAATGCTATCTTTTTCATCGTGTGGGATAATGGTAACTTTCTTGATAACTTTCTCTGGATCGCTCAGGAATTCATTTACGAAAGGCAAACTCGTGAACTTTGTTAGTTTCATTTTCTTTCTCACCTCCTAATTTTATTTCGCTATTAATGTTTTTTGCAAACTCACAGGCTTACCTTCGCCAGTTCTATAAACCATTTTTAAACTCTTCGTTTTCATTATCGGCTACGGTTATTATCCCGCTTGCATTTTCAATGTCTTCGATTAGCTCGGCTTCGTTCTTATAAACCACACTCTTTGGCATTGGGTGTTCCTTTATGTACTGCTTTATTTCTTCAATGCTCGCGTTCCAAGTGAGTAAATCCCATGTTATTGCTGTGTATGAGTTTGTTTCAACAAGCGTTTGCATCCATTCCAACCCCATACCCTTTACATCACCTCCTCTTACCCACAAAAAACTAACCCACTTATAGCAACAGACTTTTCGTTCTTCAATTCCTGCATACGCTTCTCAATATTTGTAATCTCTTGTGTTTTTAAGTAATGAATCAATCCACCGCTTATGCTCGCTTTCGCATCTCTGTAATGTTCTGTCCATGCTCTTACTAACTTTATCGCTTTCTCTTCTGCTATCACTGTAACATTGCCTGCACTGTCTTGTTTGAACCACAAGTTTAAGCCATCGAAATGCACTATCTTCAAAATCACTCGCCCTCTCTGTCGCACTATAAAGTCTAACCTACCAAAACCATTTGCTTTCATTTTAATTCGTTAAGTTCGTTTTTTGAAGAAGGATGGAGAGGAGAACAGTAAAAATCACCACTCATAAATTCTTGGTTCGACTCGTTCGTCTTCCAGCTCTTCCTTTTCCTCTTCCTGTATTTTCGCTATTTCTTCATCGGTTATGAGTCCGAGTTTGCTCAGGACGATTTCTATTCCTGTGCATATCCCTTGGTAATAACTCTTAATCTCTCCTTTGGCTTTCAAAGATGTACTGAAGTTTTGTTTGTATTCTTTCAAGAACTCTTCTTTCTGTTCTTCAGTTATAGTTATTTCCATACACACCACCTCCTAATATTTTGTTAATTCGTTTTTTATCGGAAGCGGAAAGCAATAGTAAAAAAATAAAGTTTTTAATGGTTTGGCTTATACATGTACGCGTGCAGGCGCTTTAGTTTTAGTTCGCTTGCTTTTTGCCTCGCCTTCGGGTCTTCTTACCGTTCGGTACTCCTACTGGTATCCACCTTGGATTGCTACCCTCAAACGAGGGCTTCTGTGACTCGAATATGAACGCTTTACCGACAAGTGCATCTGTATCATCGAATCCGAGTTTTCTCATTGCTGGCACCAGTAATTCAGAAATGTGCATCCCCCTCATCTTCTGTGTCAATATTTCACCTTGCGCTTGCTCTATCGCCTTCGGGTCTTCAATTGCTATGTCCATGTACAGCGCATCGTAGTTTGGGTAGTTGCTGTCCGGACGCTCTTCGATTCGCAGTACCCTACCGGTGAACCGTGGCGGCAGTTTCTCAAGCCTTGCACGCGGGACATAGAAATTATCCAAATCTTCAACACTCACCATTTTTCATACCTCACCTCCTATTCATTTTATTCATTTATTTTGTTTTTTCGTAAGCATTCATCGAAGTACCGTTGCCTCTCTATCAATGCCATCGCTGCATCAAGAATGTAATTGTATCCCATGCCTATCCCTATTGTTGCTTCTCTTTCTTCCATTTTTACCACTTCCTATTCATTTATTTCGTTTGTTTTGTTTTTTTGGTTGCTTTTGGTGGTTATTTCTCCATCTTCACAAGCTCTAATCTCTTCGTGCCCCTGATATACTTGTTAGCACATTCCAACCGCACCAACTCGCCTTTTTTTGGTAGCGGCGTCACCTCTGGAAATGGCACTACAATGTATTCTCGGACACTACCGGTATCAACTACTATCACACCTGTTCCGTCACCGTTTACATGCGCATCAATCACTTCGCCTGCAACTACTACTCGGAACCTGCTATCATGGCGTGCTATTTGCCGTTTCCAAATGTCTATCTTGGCTTGGTTGCTGTCCATAAAAAACTGGAAATAGTATCCTGTTAGAGGGTTCAGGCAATATGTGATATACATGAATTTCTGGCACGAGTTGTGAAAGGCCTGAAACTTGGGTAGCTCTTCTCTAAGCATATCCCAGTCCTTGTTCATCACTATGCTCATAACACCGAAACTATAGTTTTGGATTGCTTCCTCTGTTATGAACTGTGCAAACGAAGCAGAGGACATTATAAAAAGCACTATGAGCACTATTGACTTCCATTTCTGCGTCTTCTCTTTCACACTCTTTACTTTTGTATCTGCGTTCGTATTGCTACCGAAGACTGATTCTAAATTCACTATACTTACCATTTTCCATACCTCCTATTTTTATTCTGTTTAGTTTGTTTTTTTAAACGAGTAGAGGCTACATGCACTTCCTATAATTCAAATAGTACATTGGCGTATCCCAAACCTTAAAAACTGTGAAGTTCTTGGCTGCAACTTCGTCATAACCTATTATCCTATCCGTCTGTGGCTCTACAAAGACATACTTACCGGCTATCGGGTCATAGCATCCAACTACCATGTGGTTCCTGTCTTCGAGGTAAACATAATCGAGATAGAGATTGTGCTTGGATGCGTTCATAATCAAATCATAAGCGAAATTCTTACAAACATACGATGAATTCATGTATTTGTGGTTATCTGTTGTATCAATGCTCAGGAACTGGCTAAGTGTGATAGTAAAGACTACCAATGCTATTATAATGCTAAGCCTTTTCATACCTTGTGTTTGATATACCACTTCGCGCCCGTATGCGAGTCTTTATAGAACATCTCGAAGCCTGTACCTTCATTATCGAACTCTGAATAACACGCTATTCTTACCAAATCCACATCTTCTCCGAGAAATATAGTGTAGCCGATTCGCTCGATTATCTCTTTGGTTTTGACCAGCTTACCTATTTCTTCAAATAACTTGCGCCAGCAATCGTGTCCTCCTATGGAACAGTTGATATGCCAGCACCACTCAAAAGATTTGATTTTCTCGATAAGTGCATCTATCGTTTGCATTTCTTCTCAATAGTGAATATCCACAGGCACGAGCCATAACTTTTCTTTATCGCTTATATATTCTTTCATGCCTTCGATTTGCCCTTCAGAAATCAATGGCTCGGTCGTATCGACAAATGCAAACATACTGTATGGATGCCCACCCGCCATCCTGAGATGATAGAGTGCATCCCCAAGGTCTCCTTTATCTATTGCTTCCTTTGCTTTATTGAATTCTTCACGCATCACATTTATGTTCGTTTTAATCAACTCTTCAACTAACTTTTTACCTTCCTCACTATCTACTGTTAGTACCTTCCGCACGCCCCATCTCTCTTTAAAGAAGCTATCAGTAGGCATAGAATAATAATCCACACCGCGCGCTCTCCATACCATAACGCGCTCTTCTGCTTTCGCAAGCGCTTCGCCTTCTTCTTCGGCTTCAACCACGAAATATATTAATGAGTGCATGTTCCATCATCTCCTATTTTATTGCACCATCCCACCATTCGCTGCCCGTCCTGTTTGCGTGTCCACAAGAAAAGTGTACTTCGGTTTGCCTTTTCTCCTGACATGCAGGTACAGTACATCCTCTACCAGTCCTGCTTTTCGTAATAAATCGTTAGTTTTTGCTCCCTTCTTCCAGTCCAGTATTATTACATCATCAACTCTGAGGAGACTGACTATCGTTTGCCACGCCATATCCATTTTTGGTGCGAATTTCATGTGGAATGCTTTTTTAACATCTCCATCCGCTTTGTATTCTACTGGTATCGAATATCGCTTCTCTGTCTCGAACGGGTCGTTATGTATTTCCTTTATCGCTTCTATCTCATTCAAATGGAACGCTATCATGTCTGCACGCTTAAGCGCTTTCAAGTCTAGCTTGGTCAAGCCTTTCGGCTTTTCATCGTTCTCGTTATGCTCTACTTCTACTAAACTTTCCATTTTTACCTCTCTCTCCTAAAACTCTTTTGATTTCTTTTCTCGCCGCCTCTTCCTGTTCTTTAGTAAGCCTACAATACCATGTGCGGGTGTACACTCTATCTCTTTTCACTCGGTAGATTTCTCCTGTACTATCTACAATTATATCATATCCGTTCATTTTTATACGCTAAGATAATCACTTTTGAAGGAACTCCTGAACCGCTTTCTTCACTGCCTCTTCCTCTTCTTTCGTGACTGGTTTTCCATCAGGCGCTTCAATACTCTCATCGAAAACATCAAGGTTTGCATCGTAGGATCGTACATAAGTAAACTCTCTCCCATCTGATTTTCGCGTTAGATGGTAATACTTCGTAGTTCCACCCTCACTTATGACAAATTCGTCCATTTATATCACCCCTGAAAAGTCATTTCCACCATGTCCACCACGCACGTATACCATCATTGTGAGGACCTATTTCGTCAGGCTCAGTTTCCAATAATATCTCAAATATTCGCATCGTCATCACTCTTTTTTCTTGCGGAGTGAACTTTCTGCGTTCACCATTGAATTTTTTCTTGCTTTGTGATGTCCAATACGGAAGAGAAACATACAAAACAGGAGATTCTTCTCGACCGAATGATGCAGTCATAATTAGCCCCTCGTAATACATTTCTCTCAAAGCGTCTGCCACCTTTTTTGCACAGAAACAATGAAACTGTTCGAGTAATTCAATTGCATTCGCCAACTCTTCTATTTCGGAATCTTCTACTGTCCTCGCATAGAGTTGCATCAGCGGTAGCCCGAAAAACTCACCATACATAACTTTAACTGCGAGTTCAAATCTGTTTTTATATGTTATGGTTTTTTCCATTCATATCACTCCAAAAAGCTATAGTGTTACTTCCGATAGAGCGCGCCTCAACTCTCCCTCGAGTTTCAATGCCTTGTCTTTCTGCTTTTTATCGTATAACTCTTTTATCTCAGCAAGTTTAGTGCAAATCTTGTTAATCACATCGCTTACCTCGTCTGCTACGGAAATATCCCACGGTAGCGAATCTATTGTATATATAAGATTGAACGCCGCTATTGATAATACTGCTTTTGGCATTTTGATCCTAAAGTCTTTGTACCATCCATCGCAACGCTTGAGGTATCTTACAATAACCTCAAGCCTCTTTTCTGGAACATAAGCGCTATCGTCGACTTCTTCGTTGGTTAAAAACACCTCATCCTCACGGTAATATATTTCTGGCATATTACCCACCTCTTCCGCTATATATGCCACCTCAACCCCCGTGCCCTGTACAGCGGCAGCCAGTGCGCTTCGTAAAAGTCGTAGCCCGCACCGTTAACACCGAGATACACGCCGATTTCATCTGTTTCGTACACTATGAAACCACATTCTGCAGCCTTATCGGCGTTCTCTTTTATCCATTCTCTATCAAAGATATTGTTAGGTGCAAACACCCAACCCCACATTGGGATCTTCGGGTACCATTCCTCGTACGCATCACGGCATACTTCATCGGTGCACTCATCACATTCTATTTCGCATTGATGTTCCTCCCTATATCTCTCTTTATAATCCTCGAATGTAGGCGCGAGAATCTCAATCGCATCATACCAGTCATCTTTGTATGCTTTCTCTATCAAAGCAACAGGTATGTTCGAGAAATCTCTCTCTACCCACTTGTGGCACATCTCCAGTTCTCTCTCCTCAATCTCTTTCGATTCTTCCACACAACTCACCATTTTCCAATCCACCTCCTCATATTTATTTTCGCTTAGTTCGTTTTTTATTTCAGCTAGATAGCAAAGATGATGGAAGTTTTACTCTTCCTCCTTCCACCAACGCATTTATCAGTATTTCATCCACTTCTCTTTCTATTCTCTCCTTATTTCTCTCATAGTAGTCCCTCATGCAGTCATAGACATATACTATCCACACACTACCCTCTGTCTCTATCTTCTCTTTATCGTATCCCAACTCTTCGTACGTTGGCAGTTTCTCACCGTTCTTTTCTACATATGTATGGAATAAATCTCTTTCTACTATTTCTTGTGTTATTCTTTCTCTTATTTTCATTTTCATCTATTTTAGTTCGTTTTTTACCATTCTCCTATCATATCGTCTGCAAAGCTCGTATAGCCTTTGCTACTTATCACGATGAAATCCTTGACTGGGATACCCAATATCTCGCCTGATTGTTTTAATGTCTTCGCAACCTTCTTATCCTCTTCAGTTGGTCTCGGGTCACCACTTGGATGGTTATGTACAACGATTATAGAAGAACTGCCATTCAAAATCGCTTTCTTAAAGACCTCACGAGGATGAACAAGCGCGGTATCAATAGTGCCCATGCTCACTAACTCTTTTTCTATCAGCTTGAGTTTGGTATTCATGTGTAGCACCCAGACACATTCTCGGTCTATCTCAGCTTCTCCTCGCATGAATTCATAAACTTTCTTCGGGCTGTTTAACTTCTCTTCGCTTGCTTCTTTTACCATCATGAATCTCAATCTTTTCTTTACTATGTAGTTCATCTTTTCGGTTGGTTCGTTTTTTAACATTCCATTTGCCCTGTCAGTTCGAGCAACGCATAATGCAACTCCTGCTCACACACCGGACACACGAACCATACAATTTGGCGTGCACGCTCGAAGTTTCTTACTATCGCGAAACATAGTGCATTACAATCCTCGCACCTTATTGGTGTCTCTTCGTAGTTGTAAATGTGACCGTTTTTATTTCCCAGCATCATCACACACCGCATCATATCATGAATATCATAGCGTTTCCATTGATTACCACTGAAGACTACAACTTCTGCGTCGGAACTCTCTCCTATAAGTATAAAGAAGCCTTTTGGCTCAAATTGTAATAGCCAGTTATAGAATTTGTCTTCTTCATACCATTTTCTGTACTGCTCGCTGAACTGTATGTATCCATTATCGTCTGAAATATCCCAGTAATAATAGAACCATTCATTAGGTATTCTCACTTCTCCGTTTTTCTCTGTTTTCTCTAATGCTTCTTTTATGCGGTTAATTTCTTTACGGAGCGCACTAACTTTCGATACACGGACATCACAAAAGATAGTGGTGTAATATCCCATGTTCCATCACTCCCCACCACGCTCCTCTTCTATAATCTCTAATGTTTTCGTTAATAGTTCCAATGCACGCTCTGCCGATGATTTCCTGCCCTCTAGAGTTTCTACGGGATAGAGATCTCTATACATTATAACATCTTTTGGTTTCTTTATGGCGATAATACTAAAATCACCAGTATTAATCCTCGCTTCGTTCTCGCTTATTGGCTCAACACTATCCACTACTTCGCCAAATGTCTCCTCAAACTCTTTCTTCGCTCTAGCAGCAAACTTCTCGGCTGCTTTTTGCTTGCTCTTTTTTATCCGCTCTTCGTGCTCCTTTGCCGCTTTTATTGCCTTTTCCCTTAAATTCATTTCTTTTTCACCACCTGATTTTTTATTTTTTTGTATTACTGTTTTTATCAGTGGTTCTCGTTCAAGTGTTATATTCCCAAGCCTCTTCATCCAACAAGCTTTACAAATACCTGGTGACTCAAGCCGATAACCTATATCCGCAAGTGTTTCGCATGGCTTTGAGTGTGTAAACATCTTACCGCACTCGCTGCACTTAACTTCTATATAGAATCGGATATGTTCACCACACTCTGTGCATTCTCTTTTAGCGGTGAAACTCAGACCATCCGCAGTAACCTTTGCCATACTCGGTGTTATTGGCTTCACATCAAGGTCTGATACTTCACCAAACCTCTTCTGGAACTCTTTCTTCGCTTCCGTTGCAAAATTCGCTTCTATCATACTCCGTCGTTCTCTTTCCTCTTCTGCCGCTTTTATCGCCCTTTCTCTTAAACTTAACATTTTTCTATCGCCTCCTGTTTTTTATTTTCTCGTTTCGTTTTTTGTAATATTAACGCCACTGAGCCACCCATTCATGTGCATCAAATCCTGAATGGCTCGTACCAAACTCGTTTGTGTTCTCTTATCCGCTCTTGAAGAAAGATTAAGCAGGTGTTCAATCGCTTCGTCTATGCTGTGGATCGCCGCGTTCTTGTGATACTCCAGTTCCGAAACTATGTTCCGGTTGCCTATACTGTCGGTAAGTACACATACATCCCCATATCCTTTACACTCTTCGCATTTCATTTCTCCAACGCCCATTTCAGGCACCTAATCCATTCGCTTACACCAGCGTGGTCGTAAGTTTCAAAGACAACTGTGTGTTCTATGTGCTCGTCACTCATCTCTCCAAGAATTGTTGCTTTTTTGCAGTCGATGCACACTTCATATGGACTCTTGATGACATCCATGTCCTGCGCACACTCCTCAAGAAAGTTTAAAAGCTGTTCTAAATCTTTTTCTTTTTTCATTTTTTCTATCCCTCCAATTCGTCTATTTTTATCTCTTCAACCCAGCCACCGATTCGTTTTGCTTCTTCTTCCGCCTCTTCTCGTGTTGTATACGCTATTACCTCTACTCCTACTTCTCCTCTTCTTGTTTTTGCTCGCACTTCGTAGTATCTTTTAATATCTTTGGGTATATCCAGCAGTGATATTTTCATTTTTCATTCACCTCTTTTCATCCAAAAACTGGTTCTGATACTGCCCGTTGTAAGTAGATGCCGCATTCGCTTTGAAGAAAATTATCTGTGCTATCCGCGTATCCTTTCTTATACTGAAATCACTACCTGAGAGATTATAGACCGAAACTGTTGGTATACCTCGCCATCCTGGCTCAAATACCGTGGATGTTATCAGAACACCCTGACGATTGAATGTGCTACGGCTGAATATCAGAGCAAACATATAAACAGGCACTGAAACTATTTCATTTAGCCTTGCAAGCTTATGCTCGGAATGTTTTAGTAGAATATCTTCTGCTATTGTTAAGTCTATCCCTACCTGCTGCACCTGCGTGTTCTTTGCGAACTTCACTAATCCCAACTTTTTAACTACCTTTGGATTTACATTCATTTTTTCTCACTCCGAATTCTTTTTCCCACCATGCCGCTAAGTGCTTGTATGTACAGAACCACTTTCTCGTTATTACTCTTCCACTTGCTCGAATCGTCAGTTCTATTGATGTTCTATCGCTGCCGCAATACGCACACGGCTCCGTCTCCAAAAACCAAAGTAGTTTTCTCATTTTTCACACACCTAACATGTACAAAGTTATCCCAATAAATAGGAGCCACCCGACGAGAATGGAAAGTAAGATGCCTAGAATATCTCGTTCGTAAATCGCAACAATAGTCCACCACAGGCACATAAAAGGCCAAGCTATATAGAGACCAAGTGCAATACTTTTTATTATTAACTCTCCTATTAACATTTTTATTCTCCACCTCCTTTACTCCGTTCTTATCCTCCTAATATCAGTTCTACAGGTGTTATTTCCCTTCCACACTCTCTACATCTCCTATAATCGAAGCCCCAGACAATATTGTGTCCGATCACTTCCAGCCTCTCATACTCTTCTTCACTGTACACCCTTCCACAATGTTCACACTCTATCACTCTCTTCTTCATTCTTCTTCAGGCTCGCGCATGAAGAATTTTACTTCGTCTATTGGAATACCAAGCTTATGCAACTGCATGACATGTAACACCGCGTACTGGACATTGTCACCATCTACCGGATTCTCATTCACTTCAAACTCTTTTCTTTCCCACATGGCTATCACCTCCTAATCTTTATCCATGATTAAAAAGAATAGTAGTATCTCTACGATTACTACTGATGCATACATCCATGTGGTCCAATCCCCGCTACCAGAGTGATACTTACTCAACCACACAATATCGCACAAACACGCTGCGATCGCAAGTAATATTTCTGGATAGTATTTCATCTTTTCATACCTCCCATACCTCATCCTCTACTTCGCCTGTCTCAAGGTCTGCCCTTCCGTATACCACTCCTATTATCTCTCCATATTCGTTATTTAGTTCATCCATTTCGCTTTCACCTCCTCATGGTAAATCCTCCAAAGCAGCACCTACTGCAAACACAAACCACCAAAACACTGTCCAAATAATTGCTACTAACAGCGTATCCATAGTCCGTGGTATTGTCAATAGATATATTCCAATTCCTGTTATTGGCGGAAGAACCAGCCCAAGGAACTTATCTACCTGCATATTTCTCTTCTTCACTTCCTATCCACTACTCATTCTCTCAAAACTCCGTATCTATCCTTATCCCCTCCGGGAACTCCACTTTCCACTCATACTTATCAAACACTGACGGATCACCACCGTCCTCAATGAAAATCCTTCGGGCTGCTATTAGCTTCGCCCAATTGTGGTCCTCACCGTAAATCGCTATAACGAAGCCTTCGGGTGTCTTTTCGCCTCTCATTACCTCTTTCACTTCCCTATAATAATGCTTCATTTTTCACCTCCTACCAATTCCGCTTCATCTTCTGAGAGAATCAATATGGTATTTGCTGCACGAACTACGAAGACCGGATCACCAAAGTAGTTCTTGGTCGTTCGTATGAGCGTGCCAGTGTCTCCCGGTTGAACTCCAAGGAAATCGTACCTATCGGTTTTGATTGCTACTTTTCTTGCCATTGTTATTCACCTCTTTGCTGCGATTCAATGTATCGCACCGCAACAGAGGCAGACTATTGTGTCTCCTATTCGCACACCCGGAGCGAAAATGCCTCGACCATTCGCTGCTCCAACGCCGACCATTGCATCATCACGAGGGAATGGAGTCTCGCCGCAATTGCAATAGGCATCTACGAACTCCCAGTCTTCCACGCTTTTATCGTCAATAAAGTCGCGGATTTTTTCGTGCGCTTTATCTTCGATTTTTTCTGTTTCTTCCATAGAAACTTCACTGTAATCCCTCTCGCCCAGTGCTTCTCACCACACTCTGTTGTATATCCTTGCACATTCAATCAGTATATCTTTTATTTTCTCCATTTTCCTACACCGTGTATGGATAGCTCCAGTTTCCCACAACCTTCTCTATTACACTGCCTCTCCCGTGCTCTCGCTCCGCATGCGCTTGAACGATGTTGTAGTCCTTGTCTTCATAGCCGCACTCGCAACATCTCCAATATACTTCTTCCTCCTCTTCTTCCATTTCCATACCACCCCTAACACAATTTGTAATCCTGTGCAAGCACTTTTATATTAGAGATAGGAACCTCCTTATAGATAGTCCCAACTGCATTTTCAAACGAACAAGTTCGTATTCCAGCAGCAATCACACGACCTCTATGCCCTTCCTTGTCCTCTACCATATCGCCGAGTTCAACCCGTTTCTCTTGCATTAATTTGCCATGCTGAATATGCGCTAAATCCTCTTCATGATCAAACAGCTTCTGTACAACTTTCAAAACTTCTGCTCTGAACTTTTTCAAGTCAAACTCTACATTTTGTCTGAGTATTTTTTCGCACATGCGGTATAAAATGTTCCTTGCTTCCGCTCGCTCGTCACTCACCCTCTTTAACTTATCATTTAACTCTTCTATTTCCTGTTCGTGTTTCTTATGAAGGTCCATCATCACCTTCAATGCTGCCTTATTACGCTTCAGGTTCAGCTTTCGGCGTATGAACCTCGCAAGTCGTTCTGTTATGTAATACTGACCACTCCAGCTTATCGCTCCCTGTTCATTCACTGCCTCTTCTATCAACTCATCAAGCTTCTCTTGTTCTGACTCTGATAGTAACAGCCTTAGCATATCATCGTCAATTTCCATCCCGTTTATATCTAAAATAAGCGAAGCGGTGCAGTTCCACACATTGATGTAGCCACCACCTAAATCGTATTGCTCTCTAATTCGCTGTCCTTCCTCATGCCTCTGTATCTCTTGCTCGATTAATGCCCGCTCCGTATCCGAACGCGCTTCACTTAACCGCTCACGCAGTTCTGTTGTTATATCCACAGGCTCAACATCAGTAAGTTCCCATGAAACTTTCTCGTTATGCTCTTTCTGGTGCTCTTCCATCGCTTTACTCATTTGGTACATTCCATGTCCTACACTTTCGAGTTGGAACTCTTCACCACAAACACAACATCTTGCTTTCATTTTTTCCTGTTTTTTCGTTTTTTATTCGTTCGCTTCTTCTTGGTAATCACGCTTCTCCTAAGATCTTCTCAGGAAATAGCTCTTTTGCTTTATCGAGATCGTAGTTCGCTAGCCATTCAAATGTTTCGTCAACCGTCATAACTCTAATCTCCTCAAATGTCGTGTAGTTCGTATGTAAGAAATAGTGTCCTTTCTTTGTGCGGTATAGAGTCATCAAACCCTCGGCTGCTTTATATTTGCTCACTACTTCTGCTTTTTCCGTATCATACAACAGCCCATTCACAATCTTTTTCATTTTCCTTATCACCTCCTATTTTATTTAAGCGATTGGTACTCTTCCTCGGAAATCTCTTGCTGAGCAGATACAGGATGACCGCAGGACGGCCAAGGATGTTTTGATCTCCTCCTGCGATAAACTCTACCACAAATTTTACATTGGTAATACCTTCCTTCAATCAGTTCCATTCTCTTTCGCCTCCTATTTTATTTTTCATTTTTTCGTTTTTTATGCCTCTTCTATATGCTTCCCCGGAAATACTTTCTCCGCCTTCTCCGGGTCATGCTCGATCAGCCACTGGAACGCTTCGTCTTCTGTTAGAGGTACAATAGTTTCATTATGCTCGCCTAACGCCTCGCTACTGCTAAGAATGAAATAACGACTTTTCTTAGTGCGATACAATGTCTCTCGCTGGTGCACTTGATACTTGGCTCCAAGCCACCAGTCATAAATCCTGCTAGAAGATTTCTCGAATGCGCTTATTACTTCCGCCTTGCTCGTGTCATACAATAGTCCGTTTATAATCTTTTTCATTTTTATTTTTCCTTTTCGTTGCTATTTCTTTTAAATACCCACCCAACTATGCCTTTATTCATCAATGCGGGACTTGATAGTT